>Ga0160439_1000025_pt1 | contig 187524 bp, 154 predicted proteins | sample HID1975M_E0MG_FD_108201 | JGI IMG/M metagenome (GOLD analysis project Ga0160439, IMG submission 108201) | Enriched soil microbial communities from UW Madison campus, WI, USA - HID1975M_E0 MG | ecosystem: Environmental > Terrestrial > Soil > Unclassified | place: USA: Madison, Wisconsin...
GCGGGGAGATTCCGGCGTGGCGACCTTGCTCGCTAACGGTCGCTGCGACCCAGGGATTGACGGTCGACCACGCCGGCTCTCGACGCCTAATCTGGCAGATCGGAAAGAGATAAGGGATCTGCTGTCCAGAAGCCGGAAAAACAGATCCCTCGCTACGCTCGGGATGGCAAATTCAAACATTCAGGTCCGCACATCGAGTTGCCGGTGCGGCATCCACCCGGTCAGCAAGCGGCTGTAGGAGCGCCTTCAGGCGCGACCACAATGTCCGGACGCGCCGGGTGCCGGGTCGCGGCTGAAGCCGCTCCTACAGATTCAATGCGCGGGTCGGGATCAGAGCGCCGACAGGATGCCATCGACGCCGGCGCCGGCGGCGTCGGCCATGTCCATCCGCGCCAGCTGGCCGGTGAACGCCTCCGAGCGCGGCAGCGTGCGCGCCGCGCCCGTGTCCCACGCCGACAGGTTCAGCACCGCCTCGCCCGGGTCGACCAGCGCGGCCGGCGCCGCCTCCGCAATCGCGAGTTCGCCCTCGGCACGCAGCAGTCCCTGCTGGAGGGCCTCGTCGAGCGAGACCTGCCCGCCGGCCGGATCGAAGCCGGTCGTGTTCAGGCCTGGGGGCGTGGAGCCGATGGTGCTCATGCGGGGCGGATGTTCGGGTGCGCGACGGGGCCGCGGCTGCGACGACAGGCACACTCTAGCGAGGGTGTCATCGGGCTGTCACCTCGGGCCGACCCTAGGGATCACCCGGGGATCGCGCGCCCGTTCATGATTGCGCGCGCGCTGCCGTGGCGGCGTCGCGTTGACGGGCGCGGACGCAGGCGCATGCTAGCCTCCGGCGGGCGTCACCACCAGGCACGGGACTCGCATGGCCGACAAGGACCAGGGCGCCGACAAGACAGAAAAGCCGACCCCGAAGAAGATCCGCGACGCGCGCAAGGAAGGCAACGTCGCCAAGAGCAGGGAGCTGACCGGCACGGTGCTGCTGCTCGGCTGGATCGCGCTCGGCGGGATGCTCGGCACGTTCATCTTCGGCCGCATCAGCGCGCTGTTCGACCAGAGCCTGCAGGCCGTCGGCAAGCCGTTCATGGAGGTGCTGCCGCAGCTCGGCCACCTCGCGTTCGAGACCCTGCTGTGGATCTGCCTGCCGCTGATGGGCATGGCGCTGGCGCTGGGCGTGGTGATCGAGTTCCTGCAGGTCGGGCCGGTGGCCTCGATCAAGAAGGTCACGCCGAAGATGGACAAGATGAATCCGGTCGAGGGCATCAAGCGGATGTTCTCGATGGACAACCTGGTCGAGCTGGTGAAGTCGATCCTCAAGTGCGCGGCGCTGGTCGGCATCGGCTACATCGTGCTGCGCGGGATGATGGGCTGGCTGCTCAAGCTGCCGTTCGCACCGCCCACGGCGATGGCCGGCGCGTTCTGGCACGGGGTGAAGTGGATCGCGGTGTGGACGATCGCGGTGTTCTTCTTCGTCTCCGCGCTGGACGTGTGGTACCAGAAGTTCTCCTACACCAAGAAGTTGAGGATGAGCCGGCGCGACATCCGCCAGGAGGTCAAGGAGAACGAGGGCGATCCCTACGTCAAGCAGCGCCGCCGGCAGTTGCACCAGGAGTGGGCGCAGCAGAACATGCTCTCCGCCGTACGCAAGTCGAACGTGGTCGTGACCAATCCCACCCACATCGCCGTCGCCCTGCAGTACGAGCCGGGCGAGACCGAGCTGCCGGTGGTCGTGGCCAAGGGCGAGGGCGCGTTCGCCGAGCTGATCAAGAAGACCGCGGTGGAGGAGGGCATCCCGATCCTGCAGAACGTGCCGCTGGCGCGCGGGCTCAACGAACAGGTCGAGCTGGACGACTACATCGGCAACGAGTTCTTCGACGCCGTGGCCGAGGTGCTGCACTGGGCGGAGAACGTGCGCCGCGAGCGCGGCGACGATATCGAGACGGTGTATCGGGAGCCGGAGGCGGAGTGACGTGGCCGGCAGCCGATGCCGCGCCCTGTCCCGGAATCGACTCGCTCCCCCTGTCATTTCGACCGAAGGGAGAAATCTCCCGCGCTGACGGCAGATTTCTCCCTTCGGTCGAAATGACAGGGAAGCGGGGTGATAGGGAAGCGGGATGACAGGGACGAGTGACGGGGACGAGTGACAGGGACGAGTGACGGGCGCGCCCGGCCTCATTTCACCCGCTGCTTCTCCAGCTTCCGCGCCAGCGTGCGCCGGTGCATGCCGAGCTGGCGCGCGGCCTCGGAGATGTTGAAGTCGGCCGCGGCCAGCGCCTCATGGATGTGTTCCCACTCCAGCGTCTTGATCGAGGTCTGGCGCCGGGTCAGCTGCACGTCCGTATCCCCGTCCTCGCGTGCGAACGCGGCCTCGATGTCGTCGGTGTTCGACGGCTTGGCGAGGTAGTGGCGCGCGCCGAGCTTGATCGCCTCGACCGCGGTGGCGATGCTGGCGTAGCCGGTCAGCACCACGATCAGCATGTCCGGATCAAACGCGTGCAGCGCCTTGACGCAGGCCAGGCCCGAACTGCCGCCGGCCAGCTTCAGGTCGACCACGGCGTGGGTCGGCGAGAACTCCGCGAGCAGCGGCGCCAGCGCATCCAGGCTGGCGGCGTCGCGCACGGCGTAGCCGCGGCGCTCGAACGAGCGCGACAGCGTGCGCGCGAACGCGGCGTCGTCTTCGACGATCAGCAGGCGGCGGGCGTCATCGGTCATCTTCGTCCTGTTCCAGCGACAGCGCCGGCAGCGGCAGGCTCACGGTCACCGTGGCGCCGCCGGACGCGTTGCGTGCGGCAATGGTACCGCCAAGGGTCCGCGCGACGTTCACGGCGAGGAACAGCCCCAGCCCGCGCCCGGGCGCGCCCTTGCTCGACTGGTAGGGCTTGCCGATGCGCTCGATCATGTCGTCGGGAAATCCGGGGCCGTCGTCGCGCACGCGCAGCACCAGGGTGTCGTCGACGTGTTCGGCCTCCATCGCCACGGTCGAGCGCGAGGCCTCCAGCGCATTGTCGAGGATGTTCCACAGCATCTGCTGCAGGCCGGCGTCGGCGACGATGGCGAAGTCCGCGTCGAGCCGGTCGTGGTATTCGAAGCCGCGCACGGCGCGGCTGCGCTTCCATTCGTCGACGAGTTCGTCCAGGAACCTGCGCAGCGTGGTGCCGTGCGTCGCCTCGCCGCGGGTCTCGCCGGCGGTGGCGAGGATGCCGGAGACGATCGCCTTGCAGCGCAGGACCTGCGCCTGCATTTCGGTCACGTCCTGCAGCAGTTCGGGATCGGAGGCGAAGTGCGGCAGGTGCTGCCAGTCGCCCAGGATCACCGCCAGCGTCGACAGCGGCGTGCCCAGCTCGTGCGCGGCGCCGGAGGCGAGCAGGCCCATGCGCACGATATGCTCTTCCTCGGCCGCGCGTTGGCGCAACGCCGCCAGCCGCGCGTCGCGTGCGCGGATGATGCGGCCGATGCGGGTGATGAACACCACCAGCAGGGTCGCGATCAGCACGAAGCACAGCAGCAGGCCCTGCACGTAGGGATCGGACAGGCCGCCGTCGGGACTGGCCGGCAGCGTGACCGGGCCGGGCGCGACGGCGAGGCCGACCACGCAGGCGCAGGTCACGGCCACGATCACCCAGCTCGACCAGGGCTTGAGCAGCACCGCCGCCAGCGCGACCTGCAGCAGGTACAGGAAGGCGAAGGGGTTGGCGATGCCGCCGCTGAGGTAGAGCTGCACGGTCAGCGCGGCGACGTCGACCAGCAGGCCGAGCAGCAGCGCCGCGTTGGTGACGCGCCCGCGGCCGCGCCAGCGCAGCATCGCCGCGCCGTTGAACGCCGCCAGTCCGGCGAGCACCGCCAGCATCGGCAGCAGCGGCAGCACGATGCCGAGGCCGGTATGCACCAGCGAGATCGTCAGCAGCTGGCCGACCACCGCGATCCAGCGCAGCTGGATCAGCTGGCGCATGCTGTTGACGCCGGCGCTGTCGTGCGAGTCCTCGGGATCGACGTCGATGCGGGCCATGGGCGGGGCGTGGATCTGCGGCATCGGTGGGGTCCGGGCGTGGGCGCGGTCAGTGCCGCCGCCGGCGCTCCCCGGACAGGACGCGCCGGATGGCGTAGGCCACCATGCCCGCCAGCGCGAACCAGGTCAGCGCGTATTGGAGGTGGTGGTCGCGGAACCGTACCACGGTCATCCCGCCGCGCGGCCAGGCCGGCGCCGCCGGGTCGAAGGCGGCATCGATGAAATACGGGGCCGCATCGCCCAGGCCCCGGGCCGCCGCGATCGCGTGCACGTCGCGCGAGTACCAGCGCTCCTGCGCCGGCAGGTTTTCGCGCAGGATGCGGCCGCCCGGTTCGTCGAGGCGCAGCAGGCCTTCGACGCGGACCGGGCCGGCGGGCGCGGGCGCGGCCGACTCGCGTGCGTCGGCCGCGACGAAGCCGCGGTTGACGAGCACGATGTCGCCGTCGTCGGTGCGCAGCGGCGAGAGTATCCAGGCGCCGGGGCCGAGCTCGGTCAGGGCATCGACACGGGTGTCGCGATCGGGAAGGAATTCTCCCTGCGCGAACACGCGACGGTATTCGGCGCCGGCGGCATCCACCTGCGGCCACTGCGCGCGCGGCGGCGCGGCGACCGGGTCGGCGTGGATGCGGCTGTCGACCCGCGCGATCAGCTCGTGCTTCCAGTGCAGTCGCTTCACCTGCCAGACGCCGAGCGCGCCGAAGCCGGCGAACAGGGCGGCGAGCAGGGCGAGGAAGGCGAACTTCGCGAAGCGGCGAGGCGGCGGGTCAGGCTCGATGTTCATGGGAAAATCCGTGTCGTCATTCCAGCGAAAGCTGGAGGTGCTTTACAACAGCGCGCAGCGCTGGTCATCCATTCTGCTCTTGCGCGTTCGCGACCGGACAAATCTTCAATCCCCATTCCCCGCCGCTTGCGGCGCGCCGACGGAACTGCAGGAGCGCCTTCAGGCGCGACGCCTTTCGTCCCGCTGCCCGCGAACGGCAAAGCATCGCGCCTGAAGGCGCTCCTGCACGGAGAACGATACCCCGCCCTTGGGGCGGGTAGTTCATTGGATTCCAGCTTTCGCTGGAATGACGGCGGAAAGGCGGAAGGCGACCCTACGGCATGCTCTGCATGTCGTGCATCGCCGGCATCATGTTGGTGTTCATGTGGTGCATGACCCACAGCGTGCCGATCAGCACGATCACCAGCAGCACCGCGGTGAAGATCAGGGCCAGCAGGTTCCAGCCGCCCTCCGACTTCGGGTTCATGTGCAGGAAGTAGACCATGTGCACCACCACCTGGACCATCGCGAAGGCGAGGATCACCAGCGTGGTGATGGTGGGCGTCGGCAGCACTTTGGCCATGACCAGCCAGAACGGGATCGCGGTCAGCACCACCGACAGCAGGAAGCCGGTCAGGTATTCCTTGCCGCTGACGTGCGGAATGCCGTCCTCGAGGAAATCGTCGTGGTGGTTCGGGGAATGGTCGTTCATCACAGCACGCCCATCAGGTAGACGAAGGTGAAGACGCCGATCCAGACGACGTCGAGGAAGTGCCAGAACATCGACAGGCAGGCGACGCGGCGGGTGGTGGTGCGGGTCAGGCCCCACTTGCCCAGCTGGAAGCACAGCACCACCAGCCAGACCACGCCGAACAGCACGTGCAGGCCGTGGGTGCCGACCAGGGCGAAGAACGCCGACAGGAAGGCGCTGCGCTGCGGCCCGGCGCCGAGGTGGACCAGGTGGTGGAACTCGTACAGCTCGATGCCGACGAACACCAGGCCCAGCGCGCCGGTGACCAGCAGCCAGCCGATGGTGCCGCGCACATTGCGCCGCTGCATCGCCAGCATCGCGAAGCCGTAGGTGATCGACGACAGCAGCAGCACCGCGGTGTTCACCGCGATCAGCTTCAGGTCGAACAGGTCGCCGCCGGCGGGGCCGGCCGCGTAGCTGCCGGAGAACACGCCGAAGGTGGCGAACAGGCTGCCGAAAACCATCAGGTCGCTGAGCAGGTAGATCCAGAAGCCCAGCAGGGTGCCGTTCTCGGGATGGTGCCTGCCTTCGGCGTCCAGGAACACCGGGGAGCCGTCGGCGCGGGCGAGGGCGATGGACTCAGACATGGACGCTCTTCAGCTGCTGGGTGCGCGCGGCTTCGGTCGCGGCGACCTCCTCGGCGGGGATGTGGTAGTCGCGGTCGCGGTCGAAGCTGTGCCAGATCGCGTAGGCCACCACCGCCAGCAGCGACGCCGCCGCCAGCCACCAGACGTGCCAGATCAGGGCGAAGCCGCAGGCCGTGGCCAGCACCGACAGGATCACGCCGGCGCCGGTGTTGCGCGGCATGTGGATCGGCAGGAAGCCGCTCTCCGGGCGCTGGAAGCCGCGCTGCTTCATGTCCGCCCAGGCGTCGTTGTCGTGCACCACCGGGGTGAAGGCGAAATTGTAGTCCGGCGGCGGCGACGAGGTCGACCACTCCAGCGTGCGCCCGTTCCACGGGTCGCCGGTGGCGTCGCGCAGCTGCTCGCGCCTGCGGAAGCTCACGACCAGGCAGATCAGGAAGCTGGCGATGCCGATCGCCACCAGCACTGCGCCGAACAGCGCGACCTGGAACCAGATTTGCAGCGAGGGATCCTCGAAGTGGCTCACGCGCCGGGTCACGCCCATCAGGCCGAGCACGTACAGCGGCGTGAATGCGAACCAGTAGCCGGCGAGCCAGAACCAGAACGCCATCTTCCCCCAGAAATCGTCGAGCCTGAAGCCGAACGCCTTCGGGAACCAGTGGGTCATCGCCGCGAACAGCCCGAACACCACGCCGCCGATGATCACGTTGTGGAAGTGCGCCACCAGGAACAGTGAGTTGTGCAGCACGAAGTCCGCGGGCGGCACCGCCAGCAGCACGCCGGTCATGCCGCCGACCACGAAGGTGATCATGAAGCCCATCGTCCACAGCATCGGCACCTCGAAGCGGATGCGCCCGCGGTACATGGTGAACAGCCAGTTGAAGATCTTCGCGCCCGTCGGGATCGAGATGATCATCGTGGTGATGCCGAAGAACGAGTTCACGCTGGCGCCCGAGCCCATCGTGAAGAAGTGGTGCAGCCACACCAGGTACGACAGCACGGTGATGCAGACGGTGGCGTAAACCATCGAGCTGTAGCCGAACAGCCGCTTGCCCGAGTAGGTGGACACGACTTCCGAGAACACGCCGAACACCGGCAGGATCAGGATGTAGACCTCCGGGTGGCCCCAGATCCAGATCAGGTTCACGTACAGCATGGCGTTGCCGCCGAGGTCGGTCGTGAAGAAGTTGGTGCCCACGTAGCGGTCGAGCGTCATCAGCGCGAGCACCGCGGTCAGCACCGGGAACGACACCACGATCAGCACGTTGGTGCACAGCGCGGTCCAGGTGAACACCGGCATCTTCATCAGGCCCATGCCCGGCGCGCGCATCTTGACGATGGTCACGATCAGGTTCACGCCCGACAGCAAGGTGCCGACGCCCGCGATCTGCAGGGCCCAGATGTAGTAGTCGAGCCCGACCCCCGGGTCCTGGTTGCCGAGGTTGGACAGCGCCAGCCAGCCGGAGGTGGAGAACTCGCCGAAGAACAGCGACAGCATGACCAGCATCGCGCCCGCGGTGGTCATCCAGAAGCTGAAGTTGTTGAGGAACGGGAACGCCACGTCGCGCGCGCCGATCTGCAGCGGCACGATGTAGTTCATCAGGCCGGTGACCAGCGGCATCGCCACGAAGAAGATCATGATCACGCCGTGGGCGGTGAAGATCTGGTCGTAGTGGTGCGGTGGCAGGTAGCCGAGGTTGTCGCCGAAGGCCATCGCCTGGTGCAGGCGCATCATGATCGCGTCGGCGAAGCCGCGCAGCAGCATCACCAGGCCCAGCACCATGTACATGATGCCGATCTTCTTGTGGTCGATGCTGGTGAACCAGTCGCGCCACAGCCAGCCCCACAGCCTGTACTTCGTGATCACCGCCAGCAGCGCGAGGCCGCCGACGACGGTGCCGGCGAAGGTGACGGCCAGGATCGGGTCGTGCAGCATCGGGATCGCGTCCCATGCCATGCGGCCGGTCAGGGGAGAGTGCGTGACGGTGGAGGGGTCGAAGGCCATCGGTGGTTCCGGGGAGAAGCGGTGGTGCGTCGAATCAGTGGCGCGTCGGGGCCGCGCCGGGGAAATTCCGGTTTGTCATTCCGGACGCAGTGAGGAATCTCGGAGAATCAAGCGCCATGGATCTCTCGCTACGCTCGAAATGACAGTTGTCTGGATGGTTCGTCAGGGCGCCGGCAGGCCACCTGCAACGGACTGCAGCGCCGGGAACGAGGTCGGCGGCCAATCCACCGTGCAGACGCCCGCGCTGACGAAGGGGCCGGCGGCGAGGTTGCCGCGGCGCGGCCTCGCCAGCGCGTCGATGGCATCGAGTCCCAGCCCGCCCATGGCGTCGTAGGCCATCATCTGGTTCATGCACAGCCGGTCGGTGTCGACGCAGCGGTTGACCACCGCGTCGAACAGGCCGCCGTCGACGCTGGCGTAGCGGCGCGCGGGTTCGCGCGCGCTGGGGATTTCCAGCTTCAGGTACTCGTCGCGGGTCAGCGCGCCACCGCCGGCGCGCGCGGCCGCGACCCACTGCGAGAAGCCATCCTCCGTCAGCGCACGGAAGCGGAAGCGCATGTGCGAGAAACCTTCGCCGCTGTAGTGCGAGGACAGGCCTTCGTAGTCGCCGGCCTCGTTCATCACGGCGTGGAGCTTCGTCTCCATCGCCGGCATGGTGTAGATCATCCCGGCCAGCGCGGGCACGTAGAACGCGTTCATCGTGCTCGAGGAGGTGAGCCGGAAGCGGATCGGCCGGTCGACCGGCGCGGCCATCTCGTTGACCGAGGCCACGCCGTACTCGGGATAGACGAACAGCCACTTCCAGTCCAGCGCCACCACCTGCACTTCCAGCGGCTGCACGCCCTCGGGCACGGGGCGGCCGGGGGCGATGCGGTCGAGCGGGCGGTGCGGATCGAGCAGGTGGGTGCTGATCCAGGTGATCGCGCCCAGGGCGATGATGATCAGCAGCGGGATCGCCCAGATCACCAGCTCCAGCTGGGTGGAGTGGTCCCAGTCGGGCGTGTAGGTGGCCTTGCGGTTGGAGGCGCGGTAGCGCCATGCGAACAGCAGGGTCATCGCGATCACCGGCACGATGACCAGCAGCATCAGCCCCGTGGCGACCATGATGAGCTTGCCCTGCTGCGCGGCGACGTCGCCGGGCGGGGACAGGACGAGGGCGTTGCAGCCGGCGAGGAGCGGTACTGCAAGTGCGGGCAGCCAGCGGAGGACGCGACGGATGGCAGGCATGGACGGACGAACCGGGATCCGATTGATCCAGGTCAATGTAGTCAGCGAGCCGCATCGCGACCATTGGACGTTTTGTCCCATCGCAACGCGGGCGCGCCGCTGCGACACTATCGACCGGCCCCATCTCCTCGGCCCGTCTCCAGTAGGAGCGGCTTCAGCCGCAACCGCCAATCCGGACGTCTTGAATAATGTCCGGTCGCGGCTGAAGCCGCTCCTACAGAATACGGGCCTGCGCTCCCCCGCCAGAACGAGTCCCGCCGACGATGTCCGCCCATCCCGACGCCATCCATTCCACCCATGACCACGGCGCACGCGCGCACGCGGACATCGCGCCGGGCGAGATCGCGGTCGGCGTGGTGGTGGGGCGCACTTCGGAATACTTCGACTTCTTCGTCTACGGCATCGCTTCGGCGCTGGTGTTCCCCACGGTGTTCTTCCCGTTCGTCGACCGCCTGACCGGCACGCTCTACGCGTTCGCGCTGTTCGCGCTGGCCTTCGTGGCGCGCCCCTTCGGCACGGTGCTGTTCATGTGGATCCAGCGCCGCTGGAGCCGGGGCACCAAGCTGACCGTGGCGCTGTTCCTGCTCGGTACCGCGACCGCGGGCATCGCCTTCCTGCCGGGCTTCGACAGGATCGGCGGTGCGGCGATCGTGCTGCTGGCGCTGTTCCGCGTGCTGCAGGGCGTGGCGCTGGGCGGCTCCTGGGACGGCCTGCCCTCGCTGCTGGCGCTGAACGCGCCCAGGGAGCGGCGCGGCTGGTACGCCATGCTTGGCCAGCTGGGCGCGCCGGTGGGCTTCATCGTCGCCGCGGCGCTGTTCGCGTTCCTGATCTCCAGCCTCTCGACCGAGGACTTCTTCGCCTGGGGCTGGCGCTATCCGTTCTTCGCCGCGTTCGCGATCAACGTCGTGGCGCTGTTCGCGCGCCTGCGCCTGGTGGTGGCCGACGAATTCCAGGACAAGATGGGCGAGCTGGAACTGGAGCCGACGCCGACCCGGGAGCTGTTCCGCGCCAAGGGCCGGCACGTGATCATCGGCGCGTTCGCGGCGCTGGCCAGCTACGCGATGTTCCACATCGTGACGATCTTCCCGCTGTCGTGGATCGAGCTGTTCACCGAGGAATCGGTGAGCGCGTTCCTGGTGCTGCAGGTGTTCGGCGGCCTGCTGGCCGCGGGCGGCATCGTCGCCTCGGGCCTCGTCGCCGACCGCGTCGGTCGCGCCAGGACGCTCGGCGGCACCGCGGTCGGCATCGCCATGTACAGCGGCTTCGCGCCGACCCTGCTCGGCGCCGGTGGCCTCGGCCAGGACGTGTTCGTGCTGCTCGGCTTCCTTCTGCTCGGCCTGTCGTACGGGCAGGCCGCGGGCGCGGTGACCGCCAACTTCGGCTCGAAGTACCGCTACACCGGCGCCGCGCTGACCTCGGACGTGGCGTGGCTGATCGGCGCCGCCTTCGCCCCGCTGGTCGCGCTGGGCCTGTGCGCGCAGTTCGGCCTGCCCTACATCGGCCTGTACCTGCTGTCCGGCGCCATCGGCACTCTCGCCGCGCTCGGCGTCAACCGGATGCTGCGGCTGCGCAGCTGAGTCGCGCCCGCCGGGCCTGATCCCCGTTGCCTGTCATCCCGAGCGAAGCGAGGGATCTCCCCTCCGCCCGCGCGAACCCTCCACGACTGCCTGCAGGAGCGGCTTCAGCCGCGACCGGGCGTTCGACGGGAGGAAAGGCGGTCGCGGCTGAAGCCGCTCCTACAGGCGAACTCTTCGAGTGGATGGCCGGCGCCATGCGCGCAAGCGCAAGGCGCGAGGCTCCGTCACCGCAGGATCTTCTCCAGCGCCTTCCCTTTCGCAAGCTCATCAATCAGCTTGTCCAGATACCTGGCCTTCTGCACGAGCGGGTCCTCGATCTCCTCCACGCGCACGCCGCAGATCGTGCCCTTGATGAGCGAGCTGTTCGGATGGATGGCCGGAGCCTCGGCAAAGAACGTCCGGAAGTCGCTTTCCTTCCCGATCTGCTGCTGCAGCCCCGCCTTGCTGTAGCCGGTCAACCAGCAGATGACCTGGTCCACTTCCTCCCGGGTGCGGCCCTTGCGTTCGGCCTTCTCGACATACAGCGGATACACCTTCGAGAACTTCATGGTGGCAATGCGATAGTCGTTCTTCATCAATCCTCCGATGGCCGAAGCGCAAATGCTGCCTTGCTGACGACAGGGGCATTTTCGAGCCAATCCCTTGCGGCGCAAGCCCCGTCATCCCGGCGCAAGCCGGGGCCCCTCGCATCAGCCGATGACTGGTCATCCATCCTGCATCTTCGCAAATCAATCCCTCCGGATCGAATCAACGGCAAATGGATGACCGGCCTTCGGATGTCATGAAGCGCCTCGCCACAGGGAAGCGCAGGTGCACGTGCATGCTGCATGCGATGTAGACGGCTGAAGTAAAACAGCTCCAAGCCTGAGCCGGTCCATGCCGCAAGGTGGCGTCGACCTGAATGAACTGCTAGGCCTCGTCCCTGCCTGCGATGGCCTGTCCAATGCTCAGTTCGTTGCCGCTCGGGTCAGCGATGCGGAAATCGCGCATGCCATATGGACGATCCCCGATGGGGACGACAATGGAGACGCCCGCATCCACCAGGGCCGCGTAGTAGTCGTCTATGCCGGATACGCCGAGATAGACATGCGCTGCACCCGCAGGCTTGGCCCCCTTGCGTTGCGTGAGAGTGATCTCAATGCTGTCCCGGCAAACGGCGGCAATGTCTGGCGGATCACCCCATGACCAGGCCAGATCGAATCCAAGCGTATGCCGGTAGAAGTCTATTGATCGCGCAAGGTCGTTAACCGAAAGGATTGGTGAGACAGACTCGATCTTCATGAGCTCAGCAACCTGTCTGTGAGGCCCAACGCCCAAGCGGTGTCGGCTTGAGCGCCTTGTTGGGCTCCGCGCACATTAGCGTGTCGTCGATTGTCGCATCGCGGCCCGCACAAGCAGGAGACTGCATGCGAATGCCGCCGAAGCAGCAGCGAGCGCCACGCCAAGGATGACGACGACAAACAGCGGAGCCGCGCCCTGGAGGTACAACTGCAAGTGGGCGAAGAATCCCAGGTATGCGAGGCTTGCGGCAAACCCCCATGCGCCAGAGAGAAGACCAGAAGCCGACGACGGCCGAACTCGGAGCGAAACCGAACCAGAGTAGGCCAAGAGCCCCACGGCGACGTAGTCGACAACGAGCAGTGGAAGAAACTGGCCGAACCGGATGTGGTAGAGCGTCTCCAGTGAGAAATGCACGCCCGCCCCGACAAGCGAGAGCCACGCGAGACCGGTTTCCAATCTTCTCGATGCCATGATGCCGTTCCCAGGGGGCAACGCCTGAATTAAGTTGCGCCGCGAAGTGGCGTCGGCTTGGATGAATTGTCAGGCCGCATGCTGTGGCTCCGCGCGGCGATATGCAACATGCGCCAAGGGCGCCAGCTCGAACGGTGCAGGGATGGAAACATGCTGCTCATCCAAATCCCAGGAACTAGAGAAGTCTGCAACGACCTCCGCAGCCGCACGTGAACAACTATCCCTAACTATGTCAGACGGATGGCCGTCGTACTCAAAACGGATGTGGACAACCTGTCCAGCACCATCGGCCCGGATCGAGGCTTGGCGTAATTGCGGGTGAATCTCACCGAGCAGAGCGCGCTGAAGCGAGAGCAACAAAGCTTGAGGTGTAACGATGTTGATCATTCGGCGTAACGCCTATTAGCCCCAAGAACGAGGGATAGCGATGGATGTTCAGCCGGGCTCATTCATGTGTCAAGCGTGAGCAACGCCTGCAGGATCAACGGGTTGCCTATGCGTTTTTCCCGGATCAACGCCGCATGTCACCCAGACGAATAACGCTTATACGGGTTGATAAGAGTGATCACTCCCTTTTGCACTGATATCTGGAAACCAAGGTCTTGATTCCAGGGAGGCTTGGGGCTTGCGCTGCTCAGGGGCAAAAAAGAGAACGCCGGCCTTTCGGCCGGCGTTCGGATGACGCGGATCGCTGTCGCGAACCCTACTTCGTGATGTCGACGTCCTTGGTTTCCTTCAGGAAGAAGGTGCCGATGACGAAGGTCATCACCGCGACCACGATCGGGTACCACAGGCCGGCATAGATGTTGCCGGTCAGCAGCACCAGGGCGAAGGCGGTGGTCGGCAGGAAGCCGCCGAACCAGCCGTTGCCGATGTGGTAGGGCAGCGACATCGAGGTGTAGCGGATGCGGGTCGGGAACAGTTCGACCAGCCAGGCCGCGATCGGCCCGTACACCATGGTCACGTACAGCACCAGGATCGTCAGCAGGACCAGCACCATCGGCTTGTTCATCTGGCTGTTGTCGGCAGCCTTCGGATAGCCGGCGGCGTCGATCGCGGCGGTCAGGTCGGCCTGCAGCTTGGCCTGTTCGGCGGCGGCCTCGTCGCCCGACAGTGCGCTCAGGTCGACGCTCTGGATCACCGTTTCGCCGATGCGGACGCTGGCCAGGGAGCCTGCCGGGGCGGCCTCGTTGGTGTAGTTCACGCTGCGCGCGTTCAGCAGGTTCTTGACGATGTCGCAGGAGTTGCTGAACTTGACGTGGCTCTTCAGCTCACCCGGCACGAACTGGAACGAGCAGTCCTTCGGGTCGGCGGTCACTACCGCCGGGCTCGCCTGGGAGGCGGCGTACAGCGCGGGATTGCCGAAGTAGGTCAGGCCCTTGAAGATCGGGAAGTAGGTCACCGCGGCCAGCAGGCAGCCGGCCATGATGATCGGCTTGCGGCCGATCTTGTCCGACAGCCAGCCGAACAGGATGAAGCCGCCGGTGGCGATCGCCAGCGCCGCGGCGATGAACAGGTTGGCGGTGACCGGATCGACCTTCAGGGTCTGGGTCATGAAGAACAGCGCGTAGAACTGGCCGGCGTACCACACCACGGCCTGGCCGGCGGTCGCGCCGAACAGGGCCAGCAGCACGATCTTGCCGTTGCTCCAGGTGCCGAAGCTTTCGGTCAGCGGCGCCTTCGAACGCGTGCCCTCTTCCTTCATCTTCTGGAACAGCGGCGACTCGTTGAGCTGCATGCGGATCCACACCGAGATGATCAGCAGCACGAACGAGATCAGGAACGGGATGCGCCAGCCCCATGCGGCGAAATCCTCGTTGCCCAGGATCAGGCGGCAGCCGAGGATCACCAGCAGCGACAGGAACAGGCCGACCGTCGCGGTGGTCTGGATGAAGCTGGTGTACAGGCCGCGCTTGCCGTGCGGCGCGTGCTCGGCGACGTAGGTCGCGGCGCCGCCGTACTCGCCGCCCAGCGCCAGGCCCTGCAGGCATCGCAGGACCACCAGCAGGATCGGCGCGGCGATGCCGATCGTCGCGTAGGTGGGCAATATGCCGACGAGGAACGTCGACACGCCCATGATCACGATGGTGATGAGGAAGGTGTACTTGCGTCCGATCAGGTCGCCCAGGCGCCCGAACACGATGGCGCCGAAGGGGCGCACCGCGAAGCCTGCTGCGAACGTCAGCAGCGCCATGATGAACGCCGGTCCCGGGGCGAGCGAGGAGAAGAAGTGGACCGCGATCACGGCCGCGAGCGAGCCGTACAGGTAGAAGTCGTACCACTCGAACACGGTGCCCAGGCTCGAGGCAAGGATGACCTTGCGGTGTTCCTTGGTCATGCCGCCCGTGTGGACGGCTGGATTGCTTGTTGACATCTTCGGCTCCCCTTAGAAGCTGTACTTGACGGTCGTGTGGATGCGCTTGAGGTCGCCCTTGCGGTCGTCCTCGAGCGAGCGTTCGCCCCAACCGATCTCCGCACCGATGTCGAGCTTCGGGAACGGGGAATAGATCAGGTTCGCGTGGAACGACTGCGCGCGTTCAACGGCGGCGTAGCTCAGCGGTCCCCAGCCGGCCAGGCCCCTGTCGTTGTCGAATTCGGCAACGGAGTACATCAGGTTGGTACGCAGCTGCGGGCTGAAGGCGTGGCGCCATGCGACGAAGCCGCCCGCGCCGTTCTGCGAGTGCAGCTCGCCGTTGGCGTCGAGCACGGCGTCCGCGCCCAGGCCGAAGCCCATGTAGCGGCCGATACCCGAGCCGTAGTTCGCCATCCAGCGGATGTCGTCGCTGGCGCCGAGGTTGAACCTGCCCGACAGGCTGACCGCGGCGCCGCTGGTGCTCTCGTCGCCCGACTTGAGCTGGCGCAGCAGTCCGGCGACGCTGAAGTGGCCCCAGTCGCCCTTGGTCACGTAACGCGCCGTCAGGTCGGGCATCAGGTTGCTGCCGCCGGCGTTGTTGCGCGCCGCGGTGGCGACGCTGCTGACGGTGGTGGTGGGATTCTCGAGCGAGAACGAGAACGGGCCACTGGTGTAGCGGACCTGGGCCTGGCGCACGAAGGTGGTGCCTTCGGTGACGCCGACGAAGTCGACCGCCTCCGGCAGCGCGGCCACGTCCTGGAAGTTCGACCAGGTCTGGCCGGCCAGCCACTTGTTCCAGCTCACGTAGGCATGGCGCACGGTGACGCCGTGGGTGTTGGTCGAGACCTCGTTGCCGAGGTTGGCGCTGCCGCCGCCGAACATGTCGACCTCGATCATCGCCTTGAACTTGTCGCCGCCCTCGGTGACGTGGTCGGCGGCGAGCCAGAAGCGCGAGAACGCGGCGTGGAAGTCGGTGTAGGGATCGGTGTCGGGCTCGGCGCCGTTGGCGGTGACCGGGATCGTGGACGGCACGTAGAACAGGCGGCCGGCGGAGCCGTCGGCGATGACGCCGTCGCTGGTGTCGGTGGCCATCGCGTCGAGCTTGATGAAGCCGCCGTAGGAGAAGGTGCTGCCGGGGTTGGCCGCGGTCAGGATCGGCGAGCGCTGGATGCGCGGCTTGCCGTCGTCCGCGGCGCCCTGCGCCACCTTGACCTCGTCGAGTTGCGTCCGCGTCTCGGCGACCGTCGCCTGCGTCTGCTCCTGCGACTGCAGCAGCGCCTGCACCTGCGCCTCGAGCTGGGCGATGCGCGCTTCCAGTTCCCGTTCCTTCGCGGTCTGCCCGAACGCCACTCCGGGCGCGATCAGCGCGATCATCATTGCGGCTGCCAACGGCCGCAGTGGCCTGCGTTTGGTCATCAACTTCCCCTCCCAGAGAATAGGTGTGCGCATGAGACACGCCGAGGCTGCGCGTCGGCGCCGGTGGTGCCTATTCGTCTTTGGTAGGGGGCGGGTGGACTTGCGACCAAAGTCCAAGCGCCATGCTGCGATGCAATATGCCCGGATGGGGCACACTGGGACCATGCACTTTTGACTGGCAAAGCCTCGGGAGGGCGACATGAGCGACATCTACCCCGTCAAGCCTGGATTCGCGGAACGCGCGCGCATCGACAAGGCGGCCTATGAGCGCGACTACGCGGCCTCGGTGAAGGATCCGGACGCCTTCTGGGGCAAGGCCGCCGAGCGCCTGGACTGGTACCGCAAGCCGACCGTCATCAAGGACGTCAGCTACGACCTGGCCGACTTCCGCATCCGCTGGTTCGGCGACGGCGAGCTCAACGCCAGCGTCAACTGCCTCGACCGGCACCTCGACGCGCGGGGCGACAAGACCGCGCTGGTCTTCGAGCCCGACAGCCCCGACTCGCCGGCCAGGCACGTCACCTACCGCGAGCTGCACGAGCGCGTGTGCAAGCTCGCCAACGCGCTGCGCGAGCTGGGCGTGCAGAAGGGCGACCGCGTCACGATCTACCTGCCGATGATCGTCGAGGCCGCGGTGGCGATGCTCGCCTGCGCCCGCATCGGCGCGGTGCACATGGTGGTGTTCGGCGGCTTCGCGCCCAACTCGATCGCCGACCGCGTCGGCGACTGCGGCGCCAAGCTGATCATCACCGCCGACGAGGGCCTGCGCGGAGGCCGCAAGGTGCCGCTCAAGGCCAACGTCGACGCCGCGCTGAAGCTGCCCGGCACCAACACCGTGGAAACCGTGCTGGTCGTGCGCCACACCGGCGGCGCGGTCGACATGCAGATGCCGCGCGACCGCTGGTACGACGCCGTGGTCGACCCGCAACCGGCCGCCTGCGAGCCCGAGCGCATGAACGCCGAGGACCCGCTGTTCATCCTCTACACCTCCGGCAGCACCGGCAAGCCCAAGGGCGTGCTGCACACCACCGGCGGCTACCTGCTGTTCGCCGCCTACACCCACGAGGCGGTGTTCGACCTGCGCGAGGACGACGTCTACTGGTGCACCGCCGACGTGGGCTGGGTCACCGGCCACAGCTACATCGTCTACGGCCCGCTGGCCAACGGCGCGACCTCGCTGATCTTCGAGGGCGTGCCCAACTACCCCGACTTCTCGCGCTTCTGGAACGTCATCGACAGGCACCAGGTGACGATCTTCTACACCGCGCCCACCGCGATCCGCGCGCTGATGCGCGAGGGCGAGGAGCCGGTGAAGAAGGCCTCGCGCGCGAGCCTGCGCCTGCTCGGCAGCGTCGGCGAGCCGATCAACCCCGAGGCCTGGCGCTGGTACTACGACGTGGTCGGCGACGGCCGCTGCCCGATCGTCGACACCTGGTGGCAGACCGAGACCGGCGGCATCCTGATCTCGCCGCTGCCCGGCGCGATCGACCAGAAGCCCGGCTCGGCGACGCTGCCGTTCTTCGGCGTGCAGCCGGCGCTGGTCGACGCCGAGGGCAAGCGGCTCGAAGGCGCGACCGAGGGCAACCTGGTGCTGCTCGACTCCTGGCCGGGGCAGATGCGCACGGTCTACGGCGACCACCAGCGCTTCATCGACACCTACTTCAAGACCTACCCGGGCACCTACTTCACCGGCGACGGCTGCCGCCGCGACGAGGACGGCTACTACTGGATCACGGGCCGCGTCGACGACGTGATCAACGTCTCCGGCCACCGCATCGGCACCGCCGAGGTCGAGAGCGCGCTGGTGCTGCATCCCAAGGTCGCCGAGGCCGCGGTGGTCGGCTTCCCGCACGACATCAAGGGCCAGGGCATCTACGCCTACGTCACCCTGGTGGCGGGCGAGGTCGAGAGCGACGAGCTGCTCAAGGAACTGGTCGCGCACGTGCGCAAGGAAATCGGGCCGATCGCGTCGCCGGATTTCCTGCAGTGGGCGCCGGGCCTGCCGAAGACGCGTTCGGGCAAGATCATGCGCCGCATCCTGCGCAAGATCGCCGAGAACGCGCCCGACCAGCTCGGCGACACCAGCACGCTGGCCGATCCGTCCGTCGTCGATTCGCTGGTGAAGAACCGCCACGGGGCATGATCCGCTCGCCCCGTCGCTGCTGCTGTTGAGACGGCCGTTTGATGTTTGATCTGATGTTTGAACTGTCATCCCGAGCCCTTCGGCTACGCTCAGGGCAGGCTCCGCGAGGATCTCCTGTCGAAAGAAGGACAAAACGCAGATCCCTCGCTTCGCTCGGGATGACAAAGCAAGTGAACGTTTCGATTTGCCGCATCGATAGACGTACCGCGCGCCGGCACTCCCACCGGCGCAGTTTCCCGTTCCGCAGGAGGCGGAACCCGAGCGCATGACCACCATCCTCGTTGCCGACGACCATCCCCTGTTCCGCGAGGCCCTGCGCGGCGCGGTGGTCCGTGTGATCCCGCAGGCCGAGCTGCACGAGGCCGACAACGCCCAGGCGCTGTACACGATGGCCGACGCGCATCCCGACGCCGACCTGTTGCTGCTCGACCTCAACATGCCCGGGACTCACGGCTTCAGCGCGCTGGTGCACCTGCGCGGCCTGCATCCGCAGCTGCCGGTGGTGATGGTGTCGGCGCGCGAGGAGCCGGCGGTGATCCGCCGCGCGCTCGACCACGGCGCGATGGGCTTCATCCCCAAGTCCTCCAACGCCGAGGCGCTGGGCACGGCGCTGCGCCACGTGCTCGACGGCGACCGCTGGGTGCCCGACCTCGCCGCCGGCGCGCCGGAAACGCCGCCCGACGAGCATGACGTCGCCGCGCGCGTGCGCGAGCTCACCCCGCAGCAGTTCCGCGTGCTGCAGATGCTCGGCTCGGGCAAGCTCAACAAGCAGATCGGCTACGAGCTCGGCGTGTCCGAGGCCACGATCAAGGCGCACATGAGCGCGATCCTGCGCAAGCTGGGGGCGTCCAACCGCACCCAGGCGGTACTGATGGCCGGAAAACTGTCGGTCGATCCGGACAAGGTCGTGCCGCTGGAAGGCGAGGCCGAGTAGATGGTCCCCGGCGCCGCGGGATATCGCACGTTTTTGTAGGAGCGTCCTCAGGCGCGATCCGGGTCACCGCGACGCCGGTCTCGTGACGCATCGCACCCGAAGTTGCTCCTGCAGGAGAACTCCTTCCCCCGCAAGCGGGGGAGGGAGCGGACAGTGCTCCTGCCCGGTCGCTCGCGTGTCAGTGCGCGTGCCGATGCTTGCCGAACTGCCCCAGGTAGTCGCGCGCGAAGGGGTCGAGGGGCATGTCGCCGAGATCGGCGCGGTCGTAGAGCCGCAGGTCCGCGAGCGGGGTGAAGCCTACGTCCGCGGGAATCCGCTGCAGTGCGCGCAAGGTCATGTCGCGACGATCGCGGCCGGTGCCGACCCGGTAGCTGGCCGGCAGGCCGACGTCGTCCAGCCATTCCACCGCCATCCTGCGCCCCTGCGCGTCGCTGCCGGAATAGCGCGTCGCCGGCAGGTCGAAGCGCCGCGTCCGGCCGCCGTGCTTCAAACCATCGCGCAGCGATGCCGGCACCAGTTCCGCGACGGCATCCCACTCCGGCATCTCGCCCATCGTGCGCAAGTCCCCCGGCGACGAGACCACCGCGGCCTGCCGTCCGGGGAAGACCTCGGTGCGTTCGATGCCGTCGTCGGTCCTGCGCCACAGCCGGTGCATGGGCGCGTCCTGCTCGCGGTACTCGACGCGCCGGTCGTCGCGGACGATCACCAGCGCATGCGTTCCGTCGCGGTCGCGGACCTCGTACTCGGCCCGCCAGGCCTCGCCGGCCCATCCCTGGCCGGCGAGCATGCACGATGCGAGCAGCAGCGCGAACCGCGCACCGCGCGCGGCCATGCGCCGCGCCGTCACTTCCTGACCGGCGGCTTGCCGCCGCCGAGTCCGGCGCGCAGATCGGCTTCCATCAGCGGCGGCGCCAGCGACGGACGCGTCAGCTTGCCCGCGGGCGTGGTGTTCGTCGGCGTTCCGCAGCCGCCGAACAGCAGGCACAGGAAGGCATTGATGTCCTTCTGCGACTGCGACATCACGTGGAAGATCACGTTCTGTTCGACCACGCCCTGGAACGCGTGCGCACCGGGTCCGCTGGCGTAGATGCCGACGTCCTCGGCCGCGTGCGTTTCGCTCGCCGCGATCGGGATGGCCGCTTCCTGCAGGAAATCGGGATGCGCGGTGTCGACCAGGGTCAGGTCGGGGCGCCCGCCCGGGCCGCGGTAGCCGGGGCCGTTGGCGTAGCCGAGCGTGGTGTAGGGCTTGCCGTCGTCGGCGAGCGCCAGCCGGCCCTCGGTGACGACCTTGCCGAGGATGTCGTTGCCGCGGTCCGGGTAGCCGGCGATGGTGAAGACGTGGCTGTGGTCGGCGGTGACGACGATCAGGGTGTCGTCCTCGGAGGTCAGGCTGCGCGCCGCGCGGACCGCATCCGACAACGCGACGGTATCCGACAGCGCGCGGCTGGCGTTGCCGGCGTGGTGGGCGTGATCGACGCGTCCGCCCTCGACCATCAGGAAATAGCCCTTGTCGCCGGCGTTGGCCTGCAGGATCTCGATCGACTTGCGGGTCATGGCCGTGAGCGAGGGCTCCTTGCCGGCATCGGTCGGGCGGTCGTACTCGTACTCCATGTGCGAGCCTTCGAACAGGCCCAGCAGCTTGTGCGTGCTGCGCGGATCGATGGCGTCGAACTGCGCCTGGTTCCAGACGTAGGCGGCGCCGGGACGGCTGGCCCACTCCTGCGCGAGGTTGCGGCCGTCGCGGCGGCGGCCGAAGGCGCTGGCGTCCTCGGGGTCGGCCACGGTGTTGGGCAGGAAGTAGCTGCGCCCGCCGCCGAGCGCGACCTCGAGACCGTCGCCGTAGGGGAACTCGACCAGCTGCCGCGCGATGTCCTTGCAGCCGTTTGCCCTGGCTTCGGCGCTGAGTTCGGCGTCGCTCTCCCAGTCGCGGTTGGGCGTGTGCGCATAGGTCGCGGCCGGCGTGGCGTGGGTGATACGCGCGGTGCTGACGATGCCGGTGGCCAGGCCCAGTGCCTCGGCGATCTCCAGGATGCTTGCCACCGACTGCCCGTTCGCCGAGGCGCAGTCGTTGTAGCGCGCGTACTGGGTCACGCCGATCACGCCCTGGTTGGTCTTGATGCCGGAGACCATCGCGGTCATCGTCGGCGCCGAGTCGGGCGTCTGGCCGTCGACCGAATAGGTCTTCGAGAGCGAGACGTAGGGCAGCCGCTCGAAGCTCAGCCGGTTCTCCTCGCCGCTGGCGCCGTTGAGCTGTCCCTCGAAGATGCGCGCGGCGGCGACCGTCGAGATGCCCATTCCGTCGCCGACGAACAGGATCACGTTCCTGGCCTTGTTCGGCTTGGGCGATTGCGCCGCGCCGGCGCGCGCGGCCTGCGCGCCCTGTTCGTACCAGCGCTGCGGCGTCTCGTTGTCCGGCGTCGCCACCTTCGCGCCCTTGCGCGCGGGATGCATCTCGTCGGCGGCAAGTCCGGGCAGTGACAGCAGGGCGACGGCGATGGCCGTGCACAGGAAGGTGGGCAGCGGACGCATGGGAGGCTCCGGGGGTGGGGGAGTCCCCACGCTAGGCAGCACGGGTGTCGCGGCGGTGACAGCGGCATCTCCATCGCATCGCCGTTGAATGACGGTGCGATTGCAGTGCGATCCACGCCGCGGCGGAGACGTGCTGTCCGTTTCGGGGTCGCGTGACCGTACTCACGTTTGGGAGTGGAGACAGGCGCGCCCGGGAGGCTAGCGTGTGCGACGCCACCGCGAACGCGGGGCTCCGGCCGAGCCCTCAGGAGGACATCACATGCGCATCATCCGGGGAATGACGATCCTGCTCCTGTCCCTGCTGCCCGCGCTTGTCGCGGCTGCGCAGGAGCGGGCACCCGAAGGGCCGCTGCCGCGCGACGTGGTGCCGACGCTGGTGCAGCTGGAGCTGCGGGTCGATCCGCGCGAGGAGGGATTCAGCGGGACGACGCGCATCGAGGCCACCCTCGCCAAGCCGCTCGACACGATCTGGCTGCACGCGCGCGAGCTGGACATTTCGCGGGCCGAAGCGGTGCTCGCGGATGGCCGGCGCGTGCCGCTGCGGGCGGAGGACGCGCACGCTTCCGGCGTGCTGAAGCTGTCGGCGCCGGAAACGCTGCCCGCGGGTGCGCTCGCGCTGGAGTTTGACCACGCGGCATCCTTCGGCAAGCTCGAAGGCGCTTACCGCGCGCGGCAGGGCGAGCTCGACTATGTGCTGACGCAGATGGAGCCGCTGGGGGCGCGCAAGGTGTTCCCGGGCTTCGACGAACCCTCGTTCAAGCAGCCGTGGGAAATCACGCTGGTGGTGCCGGAGGCCGACGTGGCCGTCGCCAATACCGCGCAGATGCCCAGCGAACCTGCCGGGGTCGGCTGGAAGCGCGTACGCTTCGCCCGCACCGAGGCGCTGCCGAGCTACCTGGTCGCATTCGCGGTCGGGCCGTGGGAGGTCGTCGAGGGTCCGGAGATCGCCGCGCGTGGCGATCGCAAGGCCGCGCTGCCGTTCCGCACGCTGACCGCGAAGGGCCAGGCCGCGAAGACGGCGTACGGCCGCGGGCACACCCCGGCGATCGTGCACGCGCTGGAGGACTACTTCGGCACGCCGTATCCCTTCGGCAAGCTCGACAACCTCGCGGCGCCGGATTTCGCCTGGGGCGCGATGGAGAACGCGGGCCTGGTCGTGTACCGCGATTCGCTGCTGTTCCCGGAAGCGGCATCGCCCTCGGACGAACGGCAGTATTTCTGGATGGTCTCGGCCCATGAACTCGCGCACCAGTGGTTCGGCAACTTGGTGACGATGCGCTGGTGGGACGACCTGTGGCTCAACGAGGCCTTCGCCAGCTGGATGGGCTACAAGATCGCGCACCAGCTGCAGCCGGACCTCAATGCGGACCGCGCGCTGCTCGATTCGGTGCTGCGCACGATGGACCAGGACAGCCTCGCCAGCACGCGGCGGATCGGCGAACCGATCCGGGACTTCACCGACATCCAGTCCGCGTTCGACCCGATCACCTACGACAAGGGCGGCGCGGTGCTGGAGATGATCGAGCGCTACGTCGGCGAACAGGCCTTCCGCGAAGGCGTCCGCGACTACCTCGCGGCGCATGCGCGCGGCAACGCCACCCGCGACGACCTCTTCGCCACGATCGCGGCGCGCGCCGGCGATGCCGAGGGCGTGCGCGCGGCGCTGGACAGCTTCATCGAGCAGCCGGGCGTGCCCGAGCTCCAGGTCGGCCTCGACTGCGCCGGCGCGATCCCGGTCCTCCACGTGCGCCAGCGCCGCTACCTGCCCGCGGGCTCGGACGCGGACGCCGACCAGGCCTGGACCGTGCCCGTCTGCGCGCGCTACGCCGATGGCGACGCGACGCGCACAGAATGCGCGCTGGCGAGCGGACGCGAATCACGTATTCCGCTGCGCGAGGCGATGGCCTGCCCGGCCTGGGTGATGCCGAACGCGGACGCGCGCGGCTACTACCGCTACGTCATGGACGCGCCGCTGCAGTCCGCCCTGACCGCGCAGTTCGATGCGCTCAACGAACGCGAGCAGCAGGCCTATGCCGATGCGCTGCAGGCCGGGTTCAAGACCGGAGCGCTGGCGCCGGCCGCCTACCTCGCGTCGCTGCCGCGGCTCGCGCGCGCCACCGGCTCGCAGGCGGTGACGGCGCCGTTCGTCAACCTGCGCTGGATCTGGGAGCAGTTGATCGACGGCGAGGACGCGCGCGACGACTTCCGCGCCAGGGTGGCATCGATCTATCGTCCGCGGCTGGAGCGGTTGGGACTCGAACCGCGGGAAGACGACAGCGAGGACGATCGCTCGCTGCGGGAGACGCTGGCCTGGGTGTTCGCCTACCGCTTGCGCGATCCCGCGGTGCGCGCACCGCTGGCGGCGCAGGGACGCACGGTGCTGGGGCTCGACGGCGACGGCGCCCTGGATGCCGGCGCGGTGTCCCGCGACCTGCGCAGGAACGCGCTGGTGATCGCGCTGCAGGACGGCGGGATCGAAGCGTTCGATGCCGCGGAGCGGCACCTGCGCGCGAGCGAGGATCCCGTCCTGCGCGGCGAACTGTTTTATGCGATGGGGTTGGTCGAGGACCCCTCGCTCGCGGCGCGTTTCCGCGCGCTGCTGCTGGAAGAGGGCGTCGTGCGCGCCAACGAGGTGGGCTGGATGGGCGCGCAGAGCGCGGTGCCGGCACTGCGCCCGGCCCTGGGCGAATGGCTGCGCGCGAACTTCGAAACGCTTACGACCCGCTCCGGTCCGTTCATCGCCGCGGCCGTGGTGGCGATCGACGCGGTCGGGCGCTGCGAGCAGGCGGACGCCGACGAACTGCAGGCGCACTACGCGCCCATCATGCGCGGACTGGAGGGCGGGCCGCTGGCGCTGAAGCAGGCGACCGAGGACATCCGCCTGTGCGCGGCGCTGAAGCAGGCGCATGCAGGCCGGCCGCTGGCGTTCCCGGACTGAGGGCCGAGGCCTGACGATCGGATTTCGACGGGCAGCGATGCGTGCCGCCGCGAAGCTGACGTCCCGAGCCCTGCGGCCACACATGAAGCTGTCATCCCGAGCGCAGCGAGGGATCTTCCGTTCCCGGCTTGCGGAAGCCAGATCCCTCGCTGCGCTCGGGATGACCAGCTTCATGCCGATTCGCGATCAAGATGCGCAACGGCGCAGAAGCGGCTTAAGACGCGACTCGACGAACCTGGTGGCTCATGGCTGAATTCGCTTCTACGTACGGGATCGCGAACTGGTATCAGGCGTCACGTCGGGAACGCATGACGGCTTCGATGCGCTGCCCCTGCCCTCATCCCCTCATCCCGTAAGCGCGGGACGCCGCTACGCGCTGGCGTCGATCCGCCTCTGCGCGGTCAGGAAGGCGCGCAGCGAAGCCGGCTTCACCGGCTTGGTCAGGACGCGGTAGCCGCGCTCGCGCGCGGACTGCTTGAGCGCGTCGCTGCCGTCGGCGGTGAGCAGGGCGCCGGGGATCGGCTGGCCGGCCGCGGCGCGCAGCGCGTCGAGCGTGTCGAGTCCGTCGAGGCGGTCGTGCAGGTGGTAGTCGACCAGCAGCACGTCGGGCAGCGCGCCGATCTTCTCCAGCGCCTCGTCGACGGTCGTGGCCAGCACGGTCTCCACGCCCCATCGCGAGAGCAGCGCCTGCATGCCGGCGAGGATGTCGCGGTCGTTGTCGACGCACAGCACGTTCAGGCCGTGCAGGGCCTGGTCGATGTCGACGCGCGGCGCGCTGCTGCGCCGTTCCGCCGTCGCCTGGCCGCGCGGCACCACGATCGAGAACATGCTGCCGCGCCCGACCACCGAGCGCGCGTCGAGCGCGTGCCCGAGCAGGCGCGAGATGCGCTGGCAGATCGACAGGCCGAGGCCGAGACCGCGGCCGTCCCAGTCGAACGGCTGCTCGTAGCGGTGGAACTCGTCGTAGATCTGCCGCATGTGGTGTTCGGGGATGCCCGGGCCGGTGTCCCAGACCTGCAGCGCGATGCCCTCGCCGCGCGGCCGCGCCGCCAGCACCACGCGGCCGCGAGGGGTGTAGCGCAGCGCGTTGGCGATGAAGTTCTGCAGCACGCGGCGCAGCAGGCGGCGGTCGCTGCGCACCGGCAGCGCGGGCGCGTGCACGCGGATGCTGATCGTGCGCGCGGCCGCCATCGGCGCGTACTGCGCGGCCAGTTCGCGCAGCAGCGCGCCGGCGTCGAAGTCGGAGATCTCCGGCTTGAGCTTGCCGGCGTCCAGGCGCGAGACGTCGAGCAGGCCGTCGAGCAGTTCCTCGGCCGCGCGCAGCGCGGTGTCGACGCGCTCGGCCAGGTGCGCCTGCTCCTGCGGCTCGGTACTCTCGCGCAGGGCCGAGGTGAACAGGCGCGCGGCGTTGAGCGGCTGCAGCACGTCGTGGCTGACCGCGGTGAGGAAGCGCGAGCGCGATTCCTGCGCGATCTCGGCCTCGCGCGTGCGTTCGGCGACGCGCTGCTCCAGGTTCTCGTTGATCTCGCGCAGCTCGCGCTCGGCGCGCTTGTAGTCGGTGACGTCGCTGTAGCTGGTGGCGTAGCCGCCGCCAGGCAGCGGCTGTCCGCGCAGCTCCAGCACCTGGCCGTTGGCGCGCACGCGTTCGCTGACGTGGGCCGAGCCGGCGCGCATGTAGCCGATGCGCTTCTCGACCTCGGCGTCGATCTCCTCCGGGCCGAGTTCGCCGAGCTCGCCGCGCTCGGCGTTGTGGCGGATCAGGTCGGCGACCGGGCGGCCGACGTAGAGCATGCCGTCGGGATAGCCGAACAGCTGCTGGTAGCGCCGGTTCCAGGCGACCAGGCACATGTCGCTGTCGACCACGCTCACGCCCTGGTCGATGTTCTCCAGCGTGTTCGACAGGATCTCGCGGTTGAAGCGCAGCTCCTGGCCGGCCTCGTCGAGCACCGCGACCACCTCGGCCACCTCCATGCCCGAGCCCTTCAGCGCGCTGGTCAGCACCAGCCGCGCGGAGGCGGCGCCGACCGCGGCGGCGAGCAGGCGTTCGGTGAAGTGGATCCAGCTGCGGTCGGCGCGCGCCTGCGGCTGCAGCTCCCGGTCGAGTTCGGTCGCGTGCTGGTCGAAGGCACGCTGCGCGGTGCGCTCGCCGACGATGCGGCTGGCGAGCGTGAGCAGGTCGCCGACCGCGATGTTGCCCTTCCACTCGCCGGCGGCGAGCGCGCTGCGCTCGGCGTAGGGGTCGAGGAAGGGCGCTGCGCGCAGGCGCTCGTCGAGGTTGGGCCGCCAGCGCGCCGACACCAGCAGCAGCGCGCCGATGTTCGCCAGCAGCGACCAGAACGTGCCGTGGGTCAGCGGGTCCCAGCCGCCGAGCCCGAACAGCTGGCGCGGCCGCAGCCAGTGGATGCCCAGCGGGCCGTCGTGGATCCACGACGGATCGAACCAGCCGGCCTCGGTCAGCGTCGGCAGCAGCAGCGTGTAGAGCCATACGCAGAAGCCGATGAACAGGCCGGCCTCGGCGCCGCGGCGGCTGGCGCCGTGCCAGTACAGCCCGCCGATCAGCGCCGGCGCGAACTGCGCCACCGCCGCGAACGACATCAGGCCGAACGAGGCCAGCGTGGCATCGCTGCCGCTGGCGCGGTAATAGCCCCAGGCCAGCGCCGCGATGCCCACGATCGCGATGCGGCGGATCCACAGCACGGTCGCCGCGACGTCGCCGCCGTGCCGCTCGGCCCAGCCGCGACGCAGCAGCAGCGGCATCACCAGGTCGTTGCTGACCATCGTCGCCAGCGCCACGCTGGCCACGATCACCATGCCCGTCGCCGCGGAGAAGCCGCCGACGTAGGCCAGCAGGGCGAGCATGTCCCGGTGCTCGGCCAGCGGCAGCGCCAGCACGAAGCTGTCCGCGGCGACCGCGCCGTTCTGCCCGAACAGGGCGATGCCGGCGCTGGCGATCGGCACCACCATCAGCGTGACGATGACCAGGTAGGCGCCGAACAGCCAGCGCGCGCGGCGGATGTCGGCGACGTTGCCGCATTCGACGATGGCGACGTGGAACTGGCGCGGCAGGCAGAAGATCGCCGCGAACGCCAGCAGCGTCTGCGTGACGAAGCCGACCGGCGGCGCCACCTCGACCAGCGCGCGCGTCGCGGCGACGTAGTCGATGTTGCGCGCGCCCAGCCAGCTGGAGGCGAACAGGCCGACCGTGACCAGCGCGACCAGCTTGACCAGCGACTCCAGCGCGACCGCGAGCATCATGCCCGGGCGGTGCTCGGTGGCGTCGACCTGGCGGGTGCCGAACAGGATCGCGAACAGCGCCATCAGCGCGGCCACGTACAGCGCCGGGTCGCCGAGCGCGGGCACGTTGCGGTCCTGCCCGCCGAGCACGACGAGGCTGATCGTCACCGCCTTGTACTGCAGCGCCAGGTAGGGGATGGCGGCGATCAGCGCGATCGAGGCGACCAGCGCGGCCAGCGCCTGCGAGCGCCCGTAGCGCGAGGCGATGAAGTCGGCGATCGAGACCGTGTTCTGGGTCTGCGCGACCCGCGCCATGCGCTCGAGGATGCGCCAGCCGAACAGCAGCAGCAGCAGCGGCCCGAGGTAGATCGGCAGGTAGCCGATGCCCGAGCGCGCGGCGGTGCCGACCGCGCCGTAGAACGTCCATGACGAGCAGTACACGGCCAGCGCCAGGCTGTAGACCATCGGCCGCAGCCACGGCCGCTGTGGATACAGCGGATAGCGGTCGCCGATCCACGCCACCGCGAACAGCAGCGCGGCGTAGCCGACCGACACCAGCAGCAGGACCCAACCCGGCAGCATCCACCCTCCCAGACGATGCGCGGGGAGTGTATCGCGCGCGCGCCGCGGGGGCTTGCCGGTGCCTCGCGGCACGCGTGCGGCCGGTCGTCGGCCGCTGCCCGCCTGTCACCCGTGCCCGGTCACCTGTCGTCCGTCCCCCCTCGTCTGTCACCCCTCACCTGTCACCCCTCCACCTGTCATTTCGACCGCAGGGAGAAATCTCCTGTCCGCCATACGCCAGGGCAATGGGCGCCCGCGTACGGAACCGCAACTCCGGTGCACCCGCCCCGGAAACGGGCACGGGATCCGCAGGAGATTTCTCCCTGCGGTCGAAATGACAGGTGTTGCAGGAATGACAGGTGTTGCAGGGGGGCGCGTGTTGCGGGGCGGTCGCGCCTGAAGGCGCTCCTACAGCAGCGGATCGGCCAGCCGGGCGATGCCCTCGCGGCTGCGGTGCCAGGCCGGGCGCCGCGCCCAGTCAGCGGCCGACAGCTGTTCGGCGTCGGCGAGGTAGTCCGCCTCGATCCGCCGCATCCGCGCCACCACGTCCGGCCCGTAGCACAGCATGCCGACTTCGGCGTTGAGCGCAAAGGAGCGGATGTCGAGGTTGATCGAGCCGACCAGGGCGATGTCGTCGTCGACGCTCAGGTGCTTGGCGTGCAGGAAGCGCGGGCGGTACAGCGCGATCCTCACCCCGGCGGCGAGCAGCCCGGCGTAGTACGAGGCCTGCGCCCAGGCGGTCAGCGGCTGGTTGTTGCTCTTCGACAGGATCAGCTGCGTGTCCACGCCCGACAGTGCGGCGATGCGCAGCGCGCTCAGCGTGGACTCGTCGGGCACGAAATAGGGCGTCACCAGCACCAGCCTGCGCCGGGCGAGGTGGATCAGCGCGTTCACCGTGTCGCGCGCGTTCTCGAACGGATACGCCGGGCCGCTGGGCAGCAGCTGGGTGGCGATGTCGGCGTCGTGCAGCGGCAGGGTCGGGGTCACCGCGAGGCGTTCGCCGGTCTCGATGAACCAGTCGCTGGCGAACACCGCCTCCAGGTGCGCGACCGCCGGGCCCTGCACGCGGGCGACCAGTTCACGGTTCGGGAAACCGCGGATGAAATCCGCATCGGCGAGGTTCTGCGAACCCACGTACGCCGCGCGGTTGTCGATCACCGCGACCTTGCGGTGGTTGCGCAGGTCCATGCGTCCGCTGCGGCGCCAGCGCAGGCCGCCGGGCAGCATGTCGTGCACGTCGACGCCGGCCGCCTGCAGCGGCTTGCGGTAGCGCCGCAGCCCGCGCTTGGCGCCGACCGCGTCGAGCAGCAGCCGGCACTGCACGCCGCGCGCGGCGGCGCGCTGCAGCGCGGCCGAGACCGCGTCGCCGACCGCGTCGTCGAACATCAGGTAGTACAGCAGGTGCACGCGCGCGCTCGCGCCGTCGATGTCGGCGACCAGCCGGCGCAGCGCATCGTCGTAGTCGTCGAGCAACTCGACCTGGTTGCCGTGGGTGGGCATGAAGTCGCCGAGGCGTTCGACCAGCGGCGCCATCTCCGCCGCGGTGCCGCCTTCGGCCGGCGTCCAGCGCTGGTTGGCGAGCGGCGCCTGCTCCTCGCGGATCACCTGCGAGGCGAGCCGCTGGCGCTGCACCCGCTCGCGCGACAGCCACGGGTGCCCGAACAGCAGGTACAGCGGCAGCCCGGCCAGCGGCACGAAGAACACCAGCAGCAGCCAGCTGCGCGCTGCGCCGGGCGTGGTCCGCGTGGGGATCCAGAACAGTGCGGCGATGCGCACCAGCCAGTCGGCGACCAGCAGCCAGAGGCCGTAGTTGAGGTCGGGCGAGGACATGGACGGATTGTGCCGGGCGCGGCGGGGGTTGTCAGAAGCGCGGGCGGCGGAATGGCTGCGCGGGTGAGGGGGTTTTCCCTGGAGACAGGATGCACCGGCAGCCGTCATTCCGGCGGGGAAAGCCGTCATCCCGGCGAACGCCGGGATCCATTTGGCTTTGCCCTGGTCCTGTCGCCAGGTCGGATCCGCCTGCGGCGAGGTCGACGCGAACAGGGATCCCGGCGTTCGCCGGGATGACGGTGCCGGGTGGGTGCGAATGCGCTGCGGTGGCAGGCTGGCATCCCGGGTGGTCATGCCGGCTGTCATCCCGAGCGCAGCGAGGGATCTGGTCTCCGCGAGCTCAGGAAGAAGATCCCTCGCTGCGCTCGGGATGACACTCTGTTGGGCGCCCTCAACCCGTCGTCCCCGCGCAGGCGGGGCCCCAGCGTCTTGCCTGCGAAAGGCCGAAGAACAGATCGGAAAAAGCAGTTGTCGCCGCGCCCAAGGTGCGGAGTTGGAAAAGCAGAAACCCGCCTTGCGGCGGGTTTCGCTGGATCCCCGCCTTCGCGGGGGATGACGCAATTGTTGCCGCGCCGGAGGCGCGGACAATTGCGTCACTTGATCTTGCCTTCCTTGTAGATCACGTGCTTGCGGACGACGGGATCGTACTTCTTGATCTCCATCTTGCCGGGGGTGTTCTTCTTGTTCTTGTCCGTGGTGTAGAAGTGGCCGGTGTTGGCCGACGAAATCAGACGGATCTTGTCGCGCTTGCTTGCCATGACGTTCTACTCCTCAGACCTTCTCGCCGCGCTTGCGCAGGTCGGCGAGCACGGCGTCGATGCCGTTCTTGTCGATGGTGCGCAGGGCAGCCGTGGAAACGCGCAGCTTGACCCAGCGGTTCTCGCTGGCGACCCAGAAGCGGCGCTCGTGCAGGTTGGGCATGAAGCGGCGGCGGGTCTTGTTCATGGCATGCGAGACGTTGTTGCCGGTCGTCGTTCGCTTGCCGGTGACTTGGCATACTCGGGACATTACGCACCTCGATCGTGGTTTGGTGTCGCCCTTGGCCAGGGAGACGGCGGCCCCGGCGGGCGCGCCTTGCGGCGTCGCCTGCCACGCAATGCGGGCGGTGGCGCTGCGCGGATTGGGGGCGGAATCGCGTGTCCGGTCCCCGGTCCGGGCCCCGAAACCGATGGGCCGACCGCAGCGAGCCGCGTATTATGCCGGGGAATCCAAGCCCGGACAAGCACTTGGACCCGGCCGGGGGGCGTTCCGGGCCCGGTCAGGCGCTGGCCCGGGCCTCGTCCCGGCGGTGCACCCGGCGGTACAGCACCGGCAGCACCAGCAGGGTCAGCAGGGTCGAGGACACGATGCCGCCGATGACCACGGTCGCCAGCGGCCGCTGCACTTCCGAGCCGGCGCCGACGTTGAGCGCCATCGGCAGGAAGCCCAGCGAGGCCACCAGCGCGGTCATCAGCACCGGGCGCAGGCGCCCCAGCGCGCCGTCGACGATGGCCGGCTCCAGCGCGGCACCCTGCTCGCGCAGCCTGCGGATGAAGCTGATCATCACCAGCCCGTTCAGCACCGCTATTCCCGACAGCGCGATGAAACCCACGCCGGCCGAGATCGACAGCGGGATCCCACGCAGCGCCAGCGCCACGACCCCGCCGGTCAGCGCCAGCGGCACGCCGGTGAACACGATCGCCGCGTCCCGCACCGATCCGAAGGCCCAGAACAGCAGGGCGAAGATGATCAGCAGGGTCACCGGCACCACCACCGCGAGGCGCTGGCCGGCGGAGATCAGCTGTTCGAACGTGCCGCCGTAGTCGATCCAGTAGCCCGGCGGCAGCGCCACGCCGGCCGCCACGCGCCCCTGCAGCTCGTCGACGAAGCCGCCGAGGTCGCGGCCGCGCACGTTCGCCGTCACCACCACGCGGCGCTTGCCGTTCTCGCGGTTGACCTGGTTCGGCCCCAGCGTCGTCTCGATCCTCGCCACCTCGCGCAGGGGCACGGTGCGCGGCGAACCCGACCGCCACCCGCCGGCGCGCGTGGACTCGTCCTGGTTGTCGCCGCCGCGCAGCGGGATCGGCAGGTCGTGCAGCGCGGCCGGGTCCTGCCGCAGCGTTTCGGGCAGGCGCACGACGATGTCGAAGCGGCGGTCGCCCTCGAACAGCTGCCCCGCGACCTCGCCGCCGATCGCGGTGGCGACGGTGTCCTGCACGTCGCCGGGGTTGAGCCCGTAGCGCACCAGCGCCTGCCGGTCGGGCGTGATCGTCAGCAGCGGAAGCCCCGTCGCCTGTTCCAGGCGCACGTCGGCCGCGCCGGGGACGGCGGTTGCCGCCGCCTCGATCCGTTCGCCGAGTTCGACCAGGGTGTCGAGGTCGTCGCCGTAGACCTTGATCGCGACGTCCGCGCGCACGCCCGAGATCAGCTCGTTCATGCGCATCCGGATCGGCTGGGTGAACTCGTAGTTGTTGCCCGGGATCTGCGCGACCGCGGCCTCGATCTCGGCCACCAGCGTCGCCTTCGGCTTGCGGCGGTCGGGCCATTGGTCGCGCGGCTTGAGCATGATGAAGGTGTCCGCGACCGAGGGCGGCATCGGGTCGGTCGCGACCTCGGCCGTGCCCAGCTTGCCGAACACGCGCTGCACCTCGGGGAAGCGCGCGATCCGCGCCTCCAGCGTGGCCTGCATGCGCACGGCCTGGTCGAGGCTGGTGCCGGGGATGCGCATCGCGTGCATGGCGATGTCGCCCTCGTCCAGGCTGGGCACGAACTCGGTGCCCAGGCGCGTCGCCAGCAGGCCGCACAGGGCGACCAGCGCCAGCGCGCCGCCGGCGACGATCGGGCCGCGCCGCAGCGCCCACGCCAGCAGCGGCGCGTACGCGCGGCGCGCCCGCTGCATCAGGCGGGTCTCGTGCTCCCGCACGCGTCCGCGCAGGAAGATCGCGATCGCGGCCGGCACGAAGGTCAGCGACAGCACCATCGCGCCACTCAGCGCCAGCACCACGGTGATCGCCATCGGGTGGAACATCTTTCCCTCCACCCCGGTGAGCGCGAAGATCGGCAGGTAGACCGCGGTGATGATGCCGAGGCCGAAGAGGCTGGGGCGGATGACTTCGGCGGTCGCCGACGCCGTCAGGTCCAGGCGTTCGGCATCGGTCAGCAGCCGGCCGAGCGCGCGCTGGCGCTCGCCGAAGCGGCGCAGGCAGTTCTCGATGATGATCACCGCGCCGTCCACGATCAGGCCGAAGTCGAGCGCGCCGAGGCTCATCAGGTTGCCCGACACGCCGCCGCGCACCATGCCGGTCAGGGTGAACAGCATCGCCAATGGGATCACCGCCGCGGTGATCAGCGCGGCGCGGACGTTGCCGAGCAGCAGGAACAGCACCACGATCACCAGGATCGCGCCCTCGACGAGGTTGGTCGCGACGGTGCGGATGGTGCGGTCGACCAGCGCCGTGCGGTCGTAGACCGGCTGCGCGCGCACGCCGGCGGGCAGGCTGCGGTTCGCGTCCGCCAGCCGCGCCGCGGCGGCCTGCGCCACCTCGCGGCTGTTGGCGCCGATCAGCATGAAGGTGGTGCCGAGCACGACTTCCCTGCCGTCGAGCGTCGCCGCGCCGGTGCGCAGCTCCGGGCCGTCGCCGACCTCGGCCACGTCGCGCACGCGGATCGGCACGCCTTCGCGGCGGTCGAGCACGATGTCGCGGATGCCGTCGAGGTCGGCGACCTGCCCCGGCGCGCGCACCAGGAACTGCTGGCCGTTGCGTTCGATGTAGCCGGCGCCGACGTTGCGGTTGTTCGCCGCCACCGCATGGACCACGTCCTGCAGGGTGAAGCCGAGCGCGACCAGCCGCGCCGGATCGGGCGTGATGTGGATCTGCCGCGCGAAGCCGCCGATGGTGTTGACCTCGGTCACCCCGGGCACGTTGCGCAGCTGTGGCCGCACCACCCAGTCCTGCAGCGTGCGCAGGTCGGTGGCGATGTAGGCCGTGCCGTCGGGCTTGCGCGCGTCGTCGCCGGCTTCGACGGTGTACATGAAGATCTCGCCCATGCCGGTGGCGATGGGCCCCATCTCCGGCGCCAGGCCGTCGGGCAGCTGCGAACGCACCTGCGCGATGCGCTCGGCGACCTGCTGCCGCGCGAAGTAGGAGTCGGTGCCGTCTTCGAACACGACGGTGACCTGCGACAGGCCGTAGCGCGAGAGCGAGCGCGTGTAGTCGAGGCCGGGCAGCCCGGCCATGGCCGTCTCGATCGCGAAGGTCACGCGCTGCTCGGCTTCCAGCGGCGAATAGCCGTCGGCTCGCGTGTTGACCTGCACCTGTACGTTGGTGATGTCGGGGGTGACGTCGATCGGCAGCTGGCGGAAACTCCAGGCGCCCACGGCGACCAGGGCCAGCGTCAGCGCCAGCATCAGCCAGCGGTGCGCGATGGACAAGCGCAGGATGCGTTCGAGCGGCCCGCGCGGCGCGAAGGGTTCAGTGGTCATGCGAGGCCCCCGATTTCTCGATGTCGGCCTTGACCAGGTAGCTCTGTTCGACCACGACCTCGTCGCCGGCCGCCAGGCCGGACAGGATCTCGACGTGTCCGGCGTCGCGCTGGCCGAGTTCGACCGGGCGCACCTCGTAGGTGTCGCCGACGCGCACGAACACCACGTCCCAGTCGCGGAAGGTCTGCAGCGCCGCCAGCGGCACCACCAGCGCCGCCGGCTGCTCGGCGACCGTGATCCGCGCCTTGACCGCGGAGCCGGGGCGCCACAGCCCGTCTTCGTTCTCCAGCGCGGCGCGCGCCACCGTGCTCTGGCTGGCGGTGGCCGTGCCCGGCAGCACGCGCTCGAGCGTGGTCTGCGCGGTGGCGCCGTCGCTGAGCCGGGTCACCGTCACCGGTACGCCGGGCACGATGTGCTGCGCGTCGCGGCCGAAGACGTGCAGGTCCACCCACAGCGTCGAGAGGTCGACGACCTCGAACAGCGCCGCGCCCTCGGCGGCGACGCTGCCCACGGTGGCGTTGCGCGCCAGCACCACGCCGGCGATCGGCGAGGTCACGGCGTACGTGGTCAGGCTGAGGTTGCTTTCGACCATGGCCAGCGCCTGCCCGGCCCGCACGCGATCGCCGACGTCGACCGCGACCCGGCGGATCGGCCCCGGAAACCGCGCCGCGACGTGCGCCGCGCGGCCTTCGACCGGCGTCAGCAGGCCCTGCACCTCGTGCTCGTCCGCGATCGTGCCGGCCTGCACGGGGGCGACCCGGATGCCGGACTCGTCGGCGACCTGCGCCGCGATCGTGGTGCGGCCCTCGTGGCTCTCGTAGCGCCAGCGCAGCGCCTTGCCGTCGACGCTCGCATTCACCTCTACGTCGAACGAATGCGGTTCGCCGACCGTGCCGTCCGCGAGCAGGCTGCCGTCGGCCTGCGGCACGAGCGCATGGGTCTCGCGCGCGCCGCCGAGCCGCGCCAGGTCGACCCGCACGCGGCCCGCGGTCGCCGGCAGCGGCTTGCCGTCGCGATACAGCCAGGCCTGGAAGGTCGGCGGCGTGCCGGACTCGGCGATCGCCAGTTCCACCGCGAAGCCGTCCTGTTCGAGCACGCGGCCGCCGTGCTCGCCGCGCGCGGCTTCCTCGTGCCCGCCTTCTTCGTGGCCATGCGCGTCGCCGGCATGGTCGTCGGGCGCACCGCAGGCGGCCAGCGACAGGGACAGCGCCATCGCGCTCAGCAACGGACGGAGGTTCATGGGGTGTTTCCTTGTGCGGGGACGTCGGCGACGACGAAGGGTTGGCCGGTGAGGCGCTGGAGTTCGATCAGCGCGGACTGCGCTTCGAGCGCGGCGTCGAGCTGCTGGCGCCGCGCGGCGGTGGTCTCGGACTGCAGCTGCGACCATTCGAGGTAACTGACGGCGCCGGCGCGCCAGGCGCGTTCGGCGGCCTGCTCGGCGCGGACCAGGCGCGGCAGCACGTCGGCGCGCGTGCGCCCGACCTCGAGCCGGGCGACGCGGTAGCGGCCATGGGCCTCGACTAGGGTGGAGTACAGCGCCACGTCGCGCGACTCGCGCTCGATTTCCAGCGCGGCCAGTTCGGCTTCGGCGGCGCGGATCTCCGGCCGCGCCCGGGCCGCGCCGCCCAGCGGCAGCGACAGGCCGGCAACCAGCGCGGTGTCGCCCTCCGCCTGCAGGCGGCGCACGCCGACCTGCCAGTCGATGTCCGCGCGCGTCGACGCCCGCGCCAGCTGCAGGCGCGCCTCGCGGATGCGGCGTTCGTCGGCGAAGGCCGCCAGCTCCGGCGTGCGCTGCAGCAGCGCCGCGAGCGCGGCGGTGTCCGGCACGTCGGGCAGGTGCAGCAGGTCGGCTGCGGCGGTATCGAACGCGGGATCGCGCTCGCCCCACAGCGCCGCGAGATGCTGGCGGGCGGCGGATTCCCGCTGCGCTGCACGTTCGCCGACGAGTTCGGCCCGCGCCAGCGCGGCCTGCGCGGTCAGCAATACCGATTCGGGCGAGGCGCCGGCCTGCAGCCGCTGGCGCGCACCGGCTACCGCGCGTTGGCGCTGTTCGATATCCGTGTGCGCGATGTCGCGCTGCGCGCGCGCCGCCACCACGGCGAGGTAGCGCCGCGCGGTCTCGGCCAGCAGGTCCAAGCGCTGCGTCTCGCGCTGCACCGCCAGGGCGTCGATGCGGCTTTGCGCGAGCGCGCGCCGCGCATCGAGCTTGCCGCCGCGTTCGAGCACGCCGGCCAGCGTCAGGGTGAGCTCGGCGCCGCCGAATCCTCTGGTGTCGCCGGTGCCGAGCACGTTCTCGACGTCGAGGCCGGCGCGCAGCGGCGGATGCAGCGCGGCCGCGTCAAGTTCCGCGAGCAATGCGTCGGTACGCGCGCCGAACAGGCGCAGGTCGGGGTGGGCGCGGGCGACGCGCACGAGGGCGTCGTCCAGCGCGAGTGTTTCGCCGGGGGCATCGCGCGATTGCGCCGGTGCCGGCAGGCACGACGCGATCGCGAACGCGGCGAGCGCCGCGGTTCGCAACAGCATGGGAGGTTCTCCGATCGGGGGTGACGGCAGCGGCGCGGGTGGCCGCGCGGGGCGTCAGGCGGCGATCGGCGGGCGCAGCGGGTCGTCGCCGGCCTTGTCCGGCGGGAAGGCGTGGATGCGCGCGTCAGGCGGCGCGGACAGCGCCTGCGCCGGCAGCGCCATCGTCGTCGGCAGCATCGCGCAGGCGTGCCCGCAGCAGGTGGCGAGATGCATCACCAGGTGCAGCACCTCGCCGCCGTCGCCCTGCTGCGGGGCATCGGCGTGTGCGTGTTCGTGGGCGTCGCCGCCGCGATGATCACCGGCGTGGCCGATGGCGTCGTGGGTCTCGGCCGCGAACGAGAGGATGGGCGCCGCCGCGACGCCGAACGCCAGCAGCGCGAGCAGCACGAGGCGCGCGAAGCGGGACGGCGGAGGACGGTACCGGCGGGACATGGGCGACAGGCTAGTCGTGCGGCCGGCGTTACACAATTGCTGTCGGAAGGCGTCAGGTCGCGCCGTTCGCAGCGTCGGCGACCGGCAGCCGCACGACCATCAGCCCCGGTTCGTCCGGATCGGGCGCGATGGCGAAGCCGAGCTGTTCGCACATCGCCAGCATGCCGCGGTTCTGGCGCAGCACCTGGCCTTCCACTTCGCGCAGGCCCAGCCAGCCGGCGACCTCGATCATGATCCGCATCAGCTGCCAGCCGATGCCGTGGCCCTTGAGGTCGGAGCGCACGAGGATGCCGTACTCGCCGGTCTCGTAGTTGGCGTCGGCGTGCAGGCGCACCGCGCCGAGCATCGCGCCGGCCTCGTCCAGGGCGACCAGCGCGATCGAGCGCGCGTAGTCCATCTGCGTCAGCCGGGCGATGAACTCGTGGCTGAAGTGCTTCACCGACTGGAAGAAGCGCAGCCGCAGGTCCTCGTCGGTGACGTGGGTGAAGAATTCGCGGAACAGGGCCTCGTCCTCCGGCCGCACCGGGCGCACGAAGGCGGGGGCGCCGTCGGCCAGCGCGATCGTGCGCTCCCACTCGGCCGGGTAGGGGAAGATCGCGAAGCGCGGATGGCCGCGGCCCTTGTGCAGCGCTTCGACCGGGCCGACCAGGATGCGCGCGTCGACGGCGATGACGCCGTCGGCGTCGGCCAGCAGCGGGTTGAGGCTCATCTGCCGGATCCCGGGCACGTCGGCGGCGAGCTGCGCCAGCTTCACCAGCGCCAGCGCCACCGCGTCCTCGTCCGCGGCGGGCTGGTTGCGGTGCGCCTTGAGCCGCCGCGACACGCGCGTGCGATCGATCAGTTCGTGCGCCAGGCGCAGGTCGAGCGGCGGCAGGGCGAGGGCGAGGTCGTCGACCACGCGCACCGCGGTGCCGCCGCGGCCGAACACGATCACCGGGCCGAACACCGGGTCGTCGGCGATCGCGGCGATCAGTTCGCGCGCGTCGGGTCGATGCACCATCGCCTGCACGGTGACGCCGCGGACGTGCGCGTCGGGCCGGCGCTCGCGCGCCAGCCGCAGTACGTCGGCCGCGGCATCGCGCACCGCCTGCGCGCTGGCGAGGTTGAGGCGCACGCCGTCGACCACGGTCTTGTGCGCGATGTCGGGCGAGTCGATCTTCACCGCGACCGTGCGCCCGGCCGCGAGCAGCGGCTCGGCGATGCGCGCAGCGGTGTCGGCATCGGCCGCGGCCAGCGGCGGCCCGAACGGCAGTCCGTAGGCTTCGAGGATGCGCGCCGTGGCCTGTGGATCGAGCTGGACCTCGCCGCGCTCCACCGCTTCGCGCACCAGCGCGCGCGCGGCCGCGGCGTCGACCGCAAAATCGCGCGGCAGGCTCGGCGGCGTCTCCATCAGCGCCTGCTGCGCCTCGCGGTAGCGCACCAGGTGCATGAAGCCGTGCACGGCCTCGGTCTCGGTGGCGTAGCTCGGCACCTGCGCGGCGTGCAGTGCGGCGTGCGCGGCGGCGTCCTCGGCCAGCCACACCGCGAACACCGGCTTGCGCGCGGCGTGGCCCTTGCGCTGCGCGAGCACGCCGGCCAGCGCCTGCGCCGCCTCCATCGGCGCGGTGAACGCGGTCGGCACGTTGATCACCAGCAGCGCGTCGTTCTGCGGGTCGGCCAGCAGCGCCTCGATCGCGGTCGCGTAGCGCGCGCCGTCGGCGTCGACCACGATGTCGACCGGGTTGTCCTGCGACCAGCCGCCGGGCAGCAGCCTGTCGAGCGTGTCGATGGTGTCGGGCGAGAGCGCCGCCACCGTGCCGCCGAGCCGGATCAGCTGCTGCGCGGCCAGCACGCCCACGCCGCCGCCGTTGCCGAGCATCGCCATGCGCCGGCCCGGGAAGGTGCGCAGCGTGCCCAGCGTTTCCGCGGCGGCGAACAGGTCGTCGAGCGCATCGACCTGCAGCAGGCCGGCGCGGCGGAACGCGGCGGCGTGCACCGCCTCAGGCGGCGCCAGCGCGCGGAGGCCGACCTCGGCGATGCGCTGCGGCGCCTGCGGCCGCTCCGACTTGACCACGACCACGGGCTTGGCGCGCGCGGCCGCGCGCGCGGCCGACATGAACTTGCGCGCATTGCCGACGTGCTCGACGTACAGCAGGATCGCGCGGGTATGGCGGTCGGTGGCGAGGTGGTCGAGCAGGTCGGCGAAGTCGACGTCGAGCGCGTCGCCGAGCGAGATCACCGCCGAGAACCCGATCGAGCGCGCGCCGCCCCATTCCACCAGCGCCGCCGCGATCGCGCTCGATTCCGACACCAGGGCGAGGTCGCCCGGCGGCGGCGTGCGCGCGGCGATGCTGGCGTTGAGCTTCGCGTGCGGCGCGATGACCCCGAGGCAGTGCGGCCCGAGGATGCGCATGCCGTGCGGCCGCGCCGCGCGCTGTATCGCGGCCTCAAACGCCGCGCGGCCGCTGCCGAGTTCGGCGGTCAGCACGATCGCCGCGCCGACGCCGCACCTGGCCGCTTCGGCCACGAGCTTGGGCACCACCGTCGGCGGCGCGGTGATCGCCACCAGGTCCGGCACCCAGGGCAGGTCGCGCACGTGCGCGACAGTGGCGATGCCGTCGATCTCGCGATGCTTCGGGCTGACCCAGCCGATGTTGCCGGCGAACCCGGAGGCGAGCAGGTTGCGCATCACCGCGCGCCCGGCCGAGCGTTCGCGCGGGCTGCCGCCGACCACCGCGACCGAGGCGGGTTCGAACACCGATTTGAGGCGGTAGGTGCTCATGCGGCGGACCCGGCCGGCGTGTCAGCGCATGGTAGCGGCGCGGGATGGTGGCGTCATTGCATCGTGTGAACGCATGCGCGGCGCAAGCCGGGAAGCATGCACTCGACGGCAGGCAGATGCTGTTGCAGTGGCAGGATCAGCGTTGAAAAGCCGCAATCTCCGCAGGGGCAAGATGCAGGATCAGGCCCTTGAATGCCGTCATCCCAGCGCAAGCTGGGATCCATTTTCGCGTTTCATGCCGGATGCCGACCCGTCTCCTGTCCCGCACCAGCGGTTGACCTGCCGAAAAGCCAAATGGATCCCAGCTTGCGCTGGGATGACGGCAAGGGAGGCGTCAGGGTGGCCTCGCGCCGAACTACCGACTCCTGGTGGACGGCCGGGCTGGCCTATCGTCCATCTCCGTCGAGCCGCTTCTGCACATCGTGGATACCGCCGGCTACCTCCGCCGCAGCCGCTCCAGCACCCCGTCGAGCGCGTCGAGGTTGGCGTAATGGATCACCAGCTTGCCCTTGTTGCCGCGGCCGTTGCTGATGCTGACCCGGGCGCCGAGGGTTTCGGACAGTTCGTTCTCGAGCGTGGCGATGTCGGGCGAGGCAGGGCCCCTGCCGACGGCCTTCTTCTTCGGCGAGGTCGGCACCTTGCCGGCGGCGAACTGCGCGGCGCGGTGCTCGACCTCGCGCACCGACCAGCCGTGTTCGGCGGCTTCCGAGGCGAGCTTGCTGGCCAGCTCCGGCGACAGCGTCAGCAGCGCGCGGGCGTGGCCCATTTCCAGGCGCTTGGCTTCCAGCAGCGCGCGGATCGCCGGCGGCAGCTCCAGCAGGCGCAGCAGGTTCGACACCGCGGCGCGCGAACGGCCGACGGCTTCGGCGGCGGCGGCGTGGGTGAGGTCGAACTCGTCGATCAGGCGCTGCAGGGCCTGCGCTTCCTCCAGCGGGTTCAGGTCCTCGCGCTGGATGTTCTCGATCAGCGCCATCGCTACCACGGTGCGGTCGTCGACCTCGCGCACGACCACCGGGATCTCGGCCAGGCCCGCCTGCTTCGACGCGCGCCAGCGGCGTTCGCCGGCGATGATCTCGTAGGTGCGGTCGGGCAGCATGCGCACCACGATCGGCTGGATCACGCCCTGGGCCTTGATCGACTCGCTCAGCTCGGTGAGCTTGTCGGCGTCCATGCCGCGGCGCGGCTGGTACTTGCCCGGGCGCAGCGCGTCGACCGGCAGGCTGCGCAGGGTGTCGCCGGGCGTGGCTTCCAGCTTCGGCGCCTCGGCGGCGGCCTTCGGGCCGAGCAGGGCTTCCAGGCCGCGGCCGAGGCCGCGCTTCTTGGCCGGTGCGCTCTTCGCGGCGCTCATGCCGGGGTCTCCGTCACGTTCGGTTCCTTCTTCTGTTGTTCGGCGGCCGCCTGCCCGCGTTCGCGCTGGCGCCGCAGCACCTCGCCGGCGAGGCCGAGGTAGGCGATGCCGCCGCGCGAGCCGCGGTCGTAGCCGATGATGCTCTGGCCGTGGCTCGGCGCCTCGGCCAGGCGCACGTTGCGCGGGACGATGGTGCGGAACACCTTGTCGCCGAAGTGTTGCACGAGCTCGGCCGAGACCGCGTTGGCGAGGTTGTTGCGCACGTCGAACATGGTGCGCAGCACGCCCTCGATCTCGAGGTCCGGGTTGAGCCGCTGCTTCAGCGCGTCGATGGTCTGCAGCAGCGAGGTCAGGCCTTCCAGCGCGTAGTACTCGCACTGCATCGGCACCAGCACCGAATCCGACGCCGTCAGCGCGTTGAGCGTGAGCAGCGACAGCGCCGGCGGGCAGTCGACGATGATGAAGTCGTAGCGCGGGCGCAGCGGGTCCAGCGCGCGCTTGAGCCGCTGCTCGCGTCCTTCCTCGTCCATCAGCTCGATCTCGGCCGCGGTGAGGTCGGTGTTGCCCGGCAGCAGGTCGTAGCCTTCCGCCGTCTCCATGATCGCGTCCTCGCCGTGCAGCTCCTCCAGCAGCACGTCGCAGGTCGAGGCATGCAGGTCGCGCTTGTCGATGCCGCTGCCCATCGTGGCGTTGCCCTGGGCGTCGAGGTCGATCAGCAGCACACGCTTGGGCGTGGCCGCCAGCGCCGCGGCGAGGTTGACCGCGGTGGTCGTCTTGCCGACGCCGCCTTTCTGGTTGGCAATGGCGATGATGCGGGCCATGGGGTCCGGCTGCCTCGGGTTGCGGCGGGAGTCGGCCGCAGACGGCGGCCCGGACAGGGGATTATGCCGCGCCTTGGGGAGAATCGGCGGGCGTCGATGCCAAACCCGCCGCCGCGGGCCAAGTTCCGGACGCGCCGACTTCGCTTTTCCGCCCTGGTGTGGCCGGGCCCTGCGTGCTCCGCCCGGTCCTCAGTCCTGCCGCGCCACCACCACCAGGTGTCGTTCCGCCGCCAGCCCCGGCACCCGCAGCGGATGCACCGCCTCGACCCGCCAGCCGGCGGGCAGGGCCGCGATTTCCTCGTCGGGGCGCACGCCCTTCATCGCCAGCAGGCGGCCACCGGGCGCCAGCAGGTGGCCGCCGACGGCGACGATGTCGGGCAGGGTCGCGAGCGCGCGCGCGGTGATCGCGGCATGGGCGCCTGGCTCGTCCAGCGCCTCGGCGCGCGTTTCGGCCACGCGCGCGTTGCCGAGTTTGAGCTGGCGGACCGCCTCGCGCAGGAAGCGCGCCTTCTTGCCGTTCGACTCGACCAGGGTGACCTGCAGCCCGGGATGCGCGATCGCCAGGGGGATGCCGGGCAGGCCGGGGCCGGTGCCGAGGTCGGCGAGGCTGGCCAGGCCGTCGGCGTAGGGCGCCATCGCCAGCGAATCGAGCAGGTGCAGGACGACCATCTGCTGCGGGTCGCGGATCGCGGTGAGGTTGTAGGTAGCGTTCCAGCGCTGCAGCAGGGAAAGGTAGGCCAGCAGCGGGTCGGCCAGGGCGGCATCGAGGCCGAGTTCGGCCAGGCCGGTTTCGAGGGGGGCGCGCAGCGGGTCCACGGACGTCTCGGTCATCGCGCCATTGTAGGAGCGGCTTCAGCCGCGATTGCCGCCCGGCAAGGAATCGCGTCGACGGGCGCGGGTCGCGGCTGAAGCCGCTCCTACGGGAGGGGGCGCCAGGCGAGCGTGGCGAGGTAGTCCGGCGCCGGCGCGAAGGCGTGCAGGGTCCAGTCGCCCGGCGCGCCGAGGGCGGGATCGCAGGCGTGCAGGGTCCAGCCTTCGCCGTCGAGCGTGAACTCCAGCCGCTCCAGGCCGAAGGCGATGCCGCGGCCGTGCGCCTTGAGCACCGCTTCCTTGGCGCACCACAGGCGCACGAACCAGCGTTCGGCGGTGTCGTGCGGCAGTTCGGCCAGCTGGGCGGCCTCGCGTGGAGTGAAGAAGCGCCTGGCCAGCGTCATCGCACTGGGCCGCGGCCGCAGCCATTCGATGTCGGCGCCGATGCGCGCACCGCGCGCCAGCGCGACCAGCAACCGTTCGCCGCTGTGGCTCCAGTTGGCGTCGCGGCCGGCGTGCGCCTCGCCCAGGTGCGGGCGGCCGTGCGCGTCGCGCCACAGCGCGAGCGCGTCCTCCGGCACGGCGAGCTGTCCGGAAAGCCAGCGGCGCGCCAGCGGTTCGGCCGGTTCGCCGCGGCGGTACGGACCCCAGGCGCAGCGGACGGGGCCGATGTCGAGGCTGTGGTCGACGGGGGACATCGCGGGCGGCGTTTTCCGTGGGTGCGGCGGCCCAGCGTAAGCTAAGGGGGCAGGGCGGCGTGAACCCGGGGCCGCCGGTCGGGGCGATGTCGGCAGCCATCCAGCACAGCACACAACCAGGTCCGATGGCGTTGCCGCTGCCCGCAGGCGAGGGCGGTGACGCGTTCGCGTTCGATGCCGCGGGCACGATTTCGCGTGCCGGATTCGCTGCGCACGTGCGCGCGCTCGCCGCGCGCCTGCCCGAGGCCGGGCACGCGGTGAACCTGTGCGAGGACCGCTACCGCTTCCTGGTCGCGTTCTGCGCGGCGGCGGTGCGCGGGCAGGTGAACCTGCTGCCGTCCACGCGCACGCGCGCGGCGATCGACGAGGTGCGCGCGCAGTATCCCGGCAGCTACTGCATCGGCGACGGCGAGGCCTGCGGCTGCGACGCGGCGCTGGCCGATCCCGCCGCGCATTTCGTGCACCTGCCCGCGACGCTGCCCGCGCTCGAGGGCGTGCCGCTGCGGATCGACGACGCGGCGGTGGTCGCGATCGGCTTCACCTCCGGCAGCACCGGCGCACCGAAGCCGAACGCGAAGACGCTGGGCTCGTTCCGCACCAGCACCGCGCGCAACCATGCCGCGCTCGCCGACCTGTGGCCGCAAGGCGCGACGTCGCAGGTGGTGGCCACCGTGCCGCCGCAGCACATGTACGGCGTCGAGCTGTCGGTGATGCTGCCCTTGCTCACCGGCGCGGCGGTGCATCGCGACCGCCCGTTCTTCCCCGGCGACGTCGCGCGCGCGCTGCAGGACGCCGATGGCGCGCGCCTGCTGGTGACCACGCCGGTGCACCTGCGTGCGCTGCTCGCATCCGGGATCGCGCTGCCGCCGCTGGCGGGCATCGTCAGCGCCACGGCGCCGCTGCCGCAGGCGCTCGCGGCGGAGGCCGAGGCGCGCTTCGGCTGCGAGGTGCGCGAGGTCTTCGGTTCCACCGAAACCTGCATCTTCGCGTCCCGCCGCACCGCGCGCGACGAGGCGTGGACGCCGTTTCCCGGCGTGCAGCTGCAGCCGCGCCCCGACGGCACGCGGGTCGCCGCCCCGCACCTCGCGCAGGCGGTGCTGCTGGCGGACGTGGTCGAAGTGCGCGGCGACGGCCGCTTCCTGCTGCGCGGCCGCCAGGCCGACCTGCTGGAGATCGCCGGCAAGCGTGGATCGCTGGCCGAACTGACGCGGCGCCTGCTGGAGATCCCGGGCGTGCGCGACGGCGCGGTGTTCCAGCTCGACGAGGAGACCGCCGGGGTACGCCGCATCGCCGCCGCCTATGTCAGCGACACGCTCGACGAGGCGTCGGTGCGCGAGGCGCTGCGCCGCAGCGTCGATCCGGTGTTCCTGCCGCGCCCGCTGCGTCGCGTCGCGGCGCTGCCGCGCAACGAGACCGGGAAGCTGCCGCGCGAAGCGCTGCTGGGTTTGCTGCGGGACAACATGTCCTGAGCCCGGGACATCGCCGGCGGCGCCGACGTAGCCGTCACGCAGGGTTTGGCAGCATGCCTTTCCGCACTCCCCCAGGAATGTGCGTAACCCTCGTTCCCGACTGGAGAACCCGCATGAATTTCCTTATCTATCTGATCGTGGGCGGCATCGCAGGCTGGCTTGCGAGCCTGATCATGAAGACCGATGGCCAACAGGGCATCATCCTCAACGTCGTCGTCGGCATCATCGGCGGACTGATCGGCGGCTGGCTGTTGCCGACCCTGGGGCTGGGCCTCGGCGGCGGCTGGGTCGGCTTCCTGATCACCGCCCTGATCGGCGCGATCGTCCTGCTCGCGATCGTCAACCTGTTCCGCCGCGGCAGCGTGCGCTGACGCAGGCGCCGGCGGTTGCAAGCGGAAGAAGCCCGGCCCTGTGCCGGGCTTCTTCTTTTCCAGGGTGCGGTGGGAAAGGTTGCGGCATCGTGATTGCGTGCCTGAAGGCGTTGTTGACAGGGACGATGTGATGGGTCGCGCCTGAAGGCGCTCCTACAATCGCCGATGTCGTTGTAGGAGCGCCTTCAGGCGCGACCGGATTCCTTGCCGCGCGCTTTGCATTGATGAATCCCCGCCCACCGCAACGGGCCACTTTCACCGGGGATTGCGCCGCGACCGACCAGCATGCGCACTCCCCCGCAGATCCAGGAGTGCGTGATGCATCCGATCAACAAGACGAAGACGTGGCTCGCCGTTGCCCTGCTCGCCGCAGGCGGCGCGGCCTTCGCGCAGGACGCGCTGACCGCGGCCGAGGTGCGCGCGAAGCTCGAGGCGCAGGGCTACACCAAGGTCAACGACGTCGAGTTCGAAGACGGCATGTGGGAGGCCGACGCGCGCAGCGCCGACGGCAACCGCGTGCAGGTGCGCATCGACGCGGCCACCGGCGAGGTCTACGCGAACGAACAGGTCGCGAACCTGGGCAAGGCCGACGTCGAGGCCAGGCTCGTCGCCGCCGGCTACGGCAAGGTGCATGACGTCGAGTTCGACGACGGCGTGTGGAAGGCGGAGGCCGAGGACGCGGCGGGCAAGGACGTCGAAGTGCGCCTGGACCCGGCGACCGGCAAGATCATCGGCAAGGCCCGCGACTGACCGCGACGGTTGCCGCGGGCGATCCCCGGGCGATGCGTCGCGCTAGGATGCGCGGAGCATCCCCGGGGAGTCCGCGATGATCCGCCTGCTCGGCATTTCCGGCAGCCTGCGCGCCGGTTCGTTCAATACCGCGCTGCTGCGCGCCGCGGCGCGCGACCTGCCGGACGGGGTGTCGCTCGAGATCGCGACGCTGCACGGCATTCCCCTCTACGACGGCGACGCCGAGGCTGCGTCCGGCATTCCCGGCGCAGTCGAGGCCCTGAAGGCGAAGCTGCGCGCCGCTGACGGCGTGCTGCTGGCCACGCCCGAATACAACAACGGCATCCCGGGCGTGTTCAAGAATGCGATCGACTGGCTGTCGCGGCCGGCGTCGGAGATTCCGCAGGTGTTCGGCGGCCGGCCGTTCGCCGTGATCGGCGCCTCGCCCGGCGGCTTCGGCACCATCCTCGCGCAGGACGCGTGGTGGCCGGTGCTGCGCACCCTGCGGACGCGGACCTGGTTCGGCGGGCGGCTGATGGTGTCGCGCGCCGGCGGCGTGTTCGACGCGGACGGTGCGCTGGTCGACGACAAGGTCGCCGGACAACTGCGCGACTTCGTGGCCGGCTTCGCAGCGTTCGTCGGCGGCCCGCAAACCCTGTAGGAGCGCCTTCAGGCGCGACCCGTGGAACGGTCCGGTCGCGGCTGAAGCCGCTCCTGCAGCGCATGGGCCGGGCCGGATCGAGCAGGGCCCGTCCCGCGGCACGCAGCGTTCCCGCCCGGCGCGTCGACATCGATGCTGCATTGCAGCATCATGGCGCCATGACCCCCACCTCCTCCAGCGCCGGCCCCAGCCCCGGCGCAATCCCCGTTGCCGCCCCGGCGCTGTCCGCGCGCCAGGTCGCGCTGATCCTGTTCGCGCTGGCGATGGGCGGGTTCGCGATCGGCACCAGCGAGTTCGTGGCGATGGGGCTGATCAGCGAGATCGCGCGCGGCGTCGGCGTGAGCGAGCCGCAGGTCGGCCACGCGATCAGCGCCTACGCGCTGGGCGTGGTGGTCGGCGCGCCGCTGCTGGCGATCCTCGGCGCGAAGCGGCGCCGGCGCACCCTGCTGCTGTGGCTGATGGCGTTCTACGCGCTGGGCAACCTGCTCAGCGCGCTGGCGCCGCACTACGGCAGCCTGCTGCTGTTCCGCTTCATCGCCGGCCTGCCGCACGGCGCCTATTTCGGCATCGCCGCGCTGGTGGCCGCGCACGTCAGCGCGCCGGACAAGCGCGGCCAGGCGGTCGGGCGGGTGATGCTGGGCCTGTCGGTGGCGCTGCTGGTCGGCAATCCGCTGGCGACGTGGATGGGGCAGGTCTTCAGCTGGCGCTATGCCTTCGCCGCGGTGTCGCTGATCGCGCTGGCGACGGTGGCGATGACCGCGCGCGTGCTGCCGCCCGGCCTCGGCGCGCCGCGCACCGACGCGCTGCGCGAACTGCGCGACTTCAACCGCGCACCGGTGTGGCTGGCGCTGGGCACCGGCGCAATTGGTTTTGCCGGCATGTTCGCCGTGTTCGCCTACCTGCCGCCGACGCTGGTGCACGTCACCGGCACCGGCGCGGGCTTCGTGCCGTTCGCGCTGGCCGCGTTCGGCGTCGGCGGCATCGTCGGCTCGCTGGCCGGCGGCTGGCTGTTCGACCGCTTCGGCTTCCGCGCCGCGGCGCTGGTGCTGCTGTGGTCGATCGTGGTGCTGCTGGCGTTCCCGCTCGCGGCGCAGCTGCCGTGGACGGTGCTGCCGGCGATCGCCCTGGTCGGCACCATGGGCGCGCTGGCGCCGGTGCTGCAGTCGCACCTGATGGACGTGGCCGGCGAGGCGCAGACGCTCGCCGCCGCGTCCAACCATTCCGCGTTCAACACCGCCAACGCGCTCGGCCCCTGGCTGGGCGGCATGGCGATCACCGCCGGCCTGGGCTGGACCTCGACCGCCTACGTCGGCGCGGCGACCGCGCTGGGCGGCCTGCTGGTGTACCTGCTGGCGCGGCGCGCATCGGCGCCGGTCGCGGTGGATGCCGGCGGCGCGCGGCCGGCCGCGGAATGCGGTCGCGGCTGAATCGACTCCCTCCCCGCGAGCGGCGAAGGAGTTCCAGGGCAGGCCGGTTGCGTGGTGAACAGGGTGGATTCCGGAACATCTCCTGAAGCGCGCACCTAGGGTCGCACCGGATACCGGCGGCGCGCCCCTGCGGCTAGGGTGCGGGCAGCCCTTTCCGCCCCGGAGCCGCCCCCGTGTCCGAGATCTACGGCATCGATTCGAGCACCTACCACCGCCTGCCGCCGGAGGACCAGGAGGCGATCCGCGCCAGCTACCAGGCCGAGCAGGCCGAACCGCAAACCCCCGTGGCCGACACGCCGGCGACCCCGGACACGCCCACCGCCGAGCCGGTCACCTTCGCCACCGCGCAGACGCCTGCCGGAGCGGTCGACGCGATCCACGACCTGGCGCTGCCGACCTGGACCGACATCCCCACCGGCTTCCCCGACGAGGATCGCCGCTCGATCTACGAGGCGCGCGTGGAAACCTTCAACGAGCGCCGCGCCGCGCAGGCGCAGGCCGTGCTCGACCGGCTGGAGCCGCAGCTGTCGGACTACGACATGCTCAACGGCGCCACGCGCTCGTTCGAGTACGGCGAGGCGCGCACGCATTTCAACAGCGATCCCTACGTGCAGCAGCTGCGGCGGATCGTCACCGAGGCCACGGAGCAGCCGACGACGATCCCCGCCTACCTGCGCAACGGCGACGGACCGTCCACCGACGTCACCCGCCTCGACATCACCCAGGTGCGCACCGCGCTCGGCGCACTCGGCGTCGAGCTCCCGGCCGATGCCTCGCCGGCGCAGGTGCAGGCCGGCTATGACATCCTCGCCAGCGCGCCCGACGGCGTGCTGGCGTGGGCGATCAACCCCGGCCAGCGGGTCGAGTTCCAGACCCCGGTCGCCGGCGCCGCGACGCTGCCGCTGCCGGTACGCGGCGGCGCCGACATCAGCCTGGTCGGCGAGGTCGACATGTCCGGCGTGCAGACCGGCATGGACTTCAGCCAGACCCAGACCTTCGAGATGCAGGTGCAGATGCAGGCCGGCGCCACCGGCGCGATCGGCAGGACGCCGCTCAACCGCTACTACGAATGGGGCACGAAGCTCGGCGTGCTCGGCCCCGAGGCGCAGCGCCTGGTCGAAGGCTCGCCGCTGCTGCGCAACGTGGTCAAGGGCCTGCCGATCCCGGTCTCGGGCAGCTACGAGCAGTTCGCCGGCACCCGCGTGACCTACGAGGCGGTGGTGACGCCGCAGCAGGGCGAGCGCATCGCCGACGGCGACCTCTCGGCCGCGCCCAATCCGCTCGACCCGATGTCGATGCCGGTCGGCACCGGCGTGCTGATCCGCGGGCAGACGCTCACCGGCAGCCACTTCGAGGCGAACTACAAGCTGTTGCACGTCACCGGCACCACCACCGACCTCTCGGGCCAAGGCTTCGGCGTGCGCAGGATCGACGCCAACACCTTCGAGATCGTCGCCGGCGACGTCGAGACGGTGGAGAACGAGATGTTCGTCGGCCTCGGCTACCGCGGCGTCGCCGCGATCGGGCTGAGCTCGGACCGCAGCCTCGAGGAACGCTCGATGTCGGTCGCGCGCCTGGACCTGCGCACCGAGGAAGGGCAGGCCGCCTACCAGGCCTTCATGGGCGGCGGGCAGATGCCGGAATGGTCGCCGCCGGGCGTGCTGCAGGCGGGCACCACCGAGGTGCTGAACGCCGAGCACACCGCGCGCTTCGGCATCGAGGTCGGCGGCTTCGGCTGGGGCACCGAGATCAACAGCAGCGAACTCAACATCGTGCAGACGCGCTGGGCCGACGGCAGCACCGAGTACACCAATTCCTACCAGGTCGGCGACAACCACTACAGCCAGGTCACCTGGACCAGCGACGCCGGCGGCCAGCCGGTGCCCGGCAGCGTGAGCTACGGCATGGTGCTGGCGAACTACGACCCGGCGCTGGCGTCGTACATCAACGACGCCTACAGCGCCGACACTTCGAACCTCGGCGCCCACCGGTCGGCGGATTTCGACGGCGACCAGCACGTTCGCCTCGAGTTCACCGAGGCGGACCTGATGCAGCTGCGCGACGACGCGCGCGGGTTCATGACCTCCGACGACTATCGCCGCGAGGTCTTTGAGGCGCAGCAGTCGCAGGGCATGGGCGGTCGCGACCTGACCGAGAGCCTGGCGCTGGCCGAGACCCCGGACGAAGTGTTCCGGGTGCTGTCCAATGACTTCTACCAGTTCTCGCTGAGCGAGAAGCTGCTGGCGCTGACGCTCGACACCGGCAACAACACCCCGGGCACGCTGACCATCCGCGACGCGGGCTGAAACGGCGCCCGGCGCGCGCCGCGGGCGCGCGTGGGTGATCGACGGGTCGCGCCCGCGTCGACTTCGACTTCGGCGGCTTGACGCGCCAGCCGATCGCGCCCACGTTGGCGACCGGATCGCACGAGGGAGCACCGGCCATGGCAGCGGCAACGCAGGAACTCGAACGCTTCGTGCGCGACGCGCTCGCGGCGGGCGCGTCGCGGCAGGCGGTCGAATCGGCGCTGGCCACCGCCGGCTGGGCGCCGGACCAGGTGCGCGGCGCGCTGGCCGCGTACGCCGACGTGGCCTTCCCGGTGCCCGTGCCGAAACCGCGCGCCCAGCTGTCGGCGCGCGAGGCGTTCCTGTACCTGCTGCTGTTCTCGACGCTGTACCTCTCGGCCTGGCACCTGGGCAGCCTGCTGTTCGACCTGGTCAACCACGCCTTCCCGGATGCGGCCGATCCGGTGTATCGCGTGCGCAGCCTCGGCCAGTCGATGCGCTGGTCGGTCGCCTCGCTGGTGGTCGCCTTCCCGGTGTTCGTCTTCCTCGCCCGCCACATCGGCAACGACGTCGCGCGCGATCCGGTCAAGCGGCTGTCGCCGGTGCGGCGCTGGCTGACCTACCTGACCCTGTTCATCGCCGCCGGCGCGCTGATCGGCGACCTGATCGCGCTGGTCTACAACGTGCTCGGCGGCGAGGCGAGCCTGCGCTTCCTGCTGAAGGTGGCGGTGGTCGGCGCGATCGCCGGCGGCGTGTTCGGCTATTACCTGGGCGACCTGCGCAAGGAGGAAAAGGCGCCATGAGCGACGGGGGAAGGGGGCGCCTGCTGGTGATCGTCGCCGCGGTCGCGGTGGCGGCGACCGTGGCCGCCGCGGTGACGGTGATCGGCTCGCCGATGGCGCAGCGCGCCTCGAAGCTGGATGCGCGCCGGGTCGCCGACCTGCGCCGGATCGAAACCGCGATCGGCGAACACGCGAAGCTGCATGATGCCCTGCCGCGAGACCTGGGTGCGCTGCTGCCCGGCGCCGGGCGCGCGCTGGCGGCCGTCGATCCCGAAACCGGCGCGCCCTACGGCTACGAGGCTATCGACCTTCGCCGCTATCGCCTGTGCGCCGACTTCACCACCGACAGCCGCGATCCGGTGCGGTAGGCCGAGCCGGTCTATGACGACGCCTGGCTGCATCCGGCGGGGCGGCACTGCTTCGAGCGCAGGCTGGGGCGGGATGCGGGGGTGGGTGCGGCCGCGGCGGCTGCGTCGGCAGCCGCATTGGAATCGGCCGAAGAAGCGGAATGAACATCCCGCCCGCGGCGGCTTCCACCGGAATGCCATCCCGAGCGCAGCGAGGGATCTTCTTCCCGGCTCGCGGAAACCAGATCCCTCGCTGCGCTCGGGATGACAGGATCCTTCCTCGACGTCTCCGAAACCTGGTCGGCCGAACACAATGACGCCGCAAGCAGCAGCGGCGCATGATGCGCGGGAATCCAGGCGAAGCTTCAGTCCGGGTTCGCGGCAACCGGAATGGCGTCGCCCTGCGCAGCATCGTCGCGCGCGGGGCGCTCCGCGGCTTCGAGCAGCCGCAGCGGCTGGCCCTCGTAGCGGTAGTCCAGCGCGTCCTGCAGCGTGCGCATGGCCGCGACCTGCGTGCACATCGCCTCCGCGCGGGTTTCCAGCGCCGCGATGCGCGTCTCCAGCCGCTGTTCGATCTCGGCTTCCATCTTCTCGGCGCGGCGCTCGAGGCGGTCCGCGCCACCGGGGGTGAACACCGCCCACAGCACGCTGCGGCCGATGCTCGAGGCCATGCTCTCGGCTGCTGCCTCGACCCTGGCCTCGAACTCCTCTCCGAACACGTCCTGGTCCCAGCGCCCGGTGCCGATCGTGCGGTCGACGTGGGCCATCGTGTCCTTGCGGAAATCGTCGAGCCTGCGCGCCTTGCGCTTGCTGCCGGTGATCGCCTCGACCGCGGCGGCCAGCGAGTCGAAGGTGATGTCGACGGTCTCGCGCGCGAGGCCCGCGACCTGCGGCATCAGCACGCGCGATTCGGCTTCCAGCCGGCGCAGGCGCTGCGCGTCCGCGGCGCTGATGGCCTGCACTTCGCGGTCGATGCTGAGCTCGCCGTCGTGGAAGAAGATCTCCTTCGGCGCGCCGGCATCGCGATACAGCCACACGCCGCCGCCGTCGACCAGCACGTTGTAGCCGGTCGACAGGCCGCACTGGGTGGAGGACAGCTTCGGCTTCGGCGGATCCGCGTGCGCGAACGCGGGCAGGGCGAGCAGGGCGGCGAGGGCGACGGTGGGCAGCAGGCGCATGGCGATCGGGGGAGTCAGGCGACGGGCCGCAGCATCGGCGAGCAAGCTTTCGCGCACACGTGCGGAAAGTCAGGATGACCATCCGCGGCGGCAGTGGGGGTTCATCGAGGCGGCGTGCAAACTGTAGGAGCGGCTTCAGCCGCGACCGGACGTTCGATGGATGGTGCAGGCGGTCGCGGCTGAAGCCGCTCCTACAGCCTGGGGATGTTGCGGGACGATCAGCCGCCCAGCGCCACCCACGCCGGCGCGTGGTCGCTCGGCCGCTCCCAGGTGCGCGGCTCCTTGTCGATGCCGGACCCGATCGCCTGCGCGCGCAGCGCGTCGGAGACGAGGGTGAGGTCGATGCGCAGCCCGAGGTTGCGGCGGAATGCGGCCTGGCGATAGTCCCACCAGCTGAAGATGCCGGCCTCATCGTTGTGCAGCCGGAACGCGTCGTGCAGGCCCAGCGCCTGCAGCCGTTTCAGCGCGGCGCGCTCGGCGGTCGAGGTGAGGATGTGGTCGTCGTTCCAGACCAGAGGATCGTGCACGTCGCGGTCCTCGGGCGCGATGTTGAAATCGCCCAGCACCACCATCCGCGGATGCCGCTGCAGTTCCTCCGCCAGCCAGCCGTGCACCGCGTCCAGCCAGCGCAGCTTGTAGGCGTACTTGTCGGTGCCCACGTCCTGGCCGTTGACCACGTACAGGTTGACGATGCGAACGCCGCCGACGGTCGCGGCGATCACCCGCTTCTGCTCGTCCTCGAAGCCGGGGATGCCCACCTGCACCTCGTCGATCGCGCGTTCGCGGGCGAGGATCGCCACGCCGTTGTAGGTCTTCTGCCCCGAGAACACGCTGCGGTAGCCGAGGCCGGCCAGCACTGCGTCGGGGAAGCGGCTGTCCTCGAGCTTGGTCTCCTGGATACCGACCACGTCCGGCTGCGCCTCGCGCAGCCACTGCTCCAGGTGCGGCAGGCGCACGTTGAGGGAATTCACGTTCCAGCTGGCGATTTTCATGCGCGGATTCTAAGCCGGGTGCGGCCGGTCGCGTCGTTCCAGCCAGGCCAGCAGGCCGTCCAGCGCCGGGCACAGCGCCTGTCCCCACGCGGTGAGGCGGTATTCGACCCGCGGCGGCACTTCCGGATACACGGTGCGTGCGACGATGCCGTCGGCTTCGAGCCGGCGCAGCTGCTGCGCCAGCATCTTCTGCGAGATGTCCGGGATCAGTTTCTCCAGGTCCGAGTAGCGCTGCACCCTGCCGCCGAATAGGTGGAACAGGATCAGCAGCTTCCACTTGCCGTCGACCAGGCGGATCGCGGCTTCCGCATCGCGGGCGGCGGTCTCGGGCGTGTACGCATCGCGGCTTACGATTTCGCCAGCCACTTACCTTTCCGTGCGTTCTTGTGCGGTGTCCAGCCTAGGCCGAGGATGGGCATCCCGCAACACGACGCGACAGGAATTGCCGATGAACACCGACCTCGACCTGCCAGAGCGGGTCGCGCTGTACTTCCGCGAAGAGGAGGGCGACGGCGTCGACGGCATCGACGAGTGCTTCGCGCCCGATGCGCAGGTGCGCGACGAAGGAGATCTGATCCGCGGACGCGACGCGATCCGCGCCTGGAAGCGCGCCGCCAAGGCGCGCTTCCGCTATCGGGTCGAACCGCTGGCCGCGACGCGGACGGGCGACAGTCTGCAGGTCCGTGCGCGCGTCGCGGGCGACTTCCCGGGCAGTCCCGTGGAACTGGACTACGCGATCACGCTGCAGGAAGGACGCATCGCCTCGCTGGAAATCCGCTGACGGCGGCGGCGCCCCGCGCCGCTCAGCGGACGATGAAGTCGATGAAGCGCTGCACCTTCGAATAGGGCGGCTTGAGCAGGTCGCTGCCGGCGCGGCGCGGCTGCCACAGGATCGGCAGCTGCTTGCTCATGGCGTCGAAGCCGGCGCGGCCGTGGTAGGCGCCCATGCCGCTGGCGCCGATGCCGCCGAAGGGCAGGGCGTTGATGCCGAAGTGCAGCAGGGTGTCGTTGACGGTGACGCCGCCGGCGAGGATGTGGCGCAGGATCTGCTCGACGCTGGCGCGGTCGTGGCTGAAGGGGTACAGCGCCAGCGGGCGGTCGTTGGCGTTGACGTGCGCGATCGCGGCCTCGAGCGAGTCGACGCTGCGGATCGGCAGGATCGGGCCGAAGATCTCTTCCTGCATCACCGTCGCGTCGTCGCCGGGTTCGAGCACCAGGGTCGGCGCGAACAGGCGCGCGGCGGGATCGTGCGTCGACGCCAGCGGAACGATTTCGAGTCCGCGCCCGCGCGCGTCTTCGAGATAGCCCTGCAGCCGCGCGAACTGGGCGTCGTTGATGATGCGGGTGTAGTCGCCGGCGTCGGACAGGTCGCCGTAGCGCGCGGCGACCTCATCGCGCAGCGCCTGCACCAGCGCGTCGCGGCGCGCTGCGTCGCCGACCAGCAGCACGTAGTCCGGGGCGATGCAGGTCTGGCCGCCGTTGAACCACTTGCCGGTGGCCAGCCGCGCCGCGGCGCGTTCGATCGGGACGTCGCCGCAGACGATCGCCGGCGACTTGCCGCCGAGTTCCAGCGTGAGCGGAGTGAGGTTCGGCGCTGCCGCGGCCATCACCTTGCGGCCGACCGCGGTCGAGCCGGTGAACACGAGGTGGTCGAGCGGCAGCGCGGCGAACGCGGCGGCGACCTCGGCGCCGCCGGTGGCGACGGCGACGCGGTCGGCGGGGAACACTTCGGCCAGCAGCGAACGCAGGAAGTCGGCGCTGCGCGGCGTGTGCTCGGACGGCTTGAGGAAGACGTGGTTGCCGGCGGCGATCGCGGTGGCGAGCGGGATCAGCGCCAGGTTCACCGGATAATTCCACGGCGAGATCACGCCGACCACGCCCACCGGCTCGCTGCGCACCTCCGCGCGCGCCGGCCAGAAGCGCCAGCCCGTGCCCACGCGCCGCGGCTTCATCCATCCGCGCAGGTGGCGGCGCAGGTGGTCGAGCTCGGTCAGCACGGTCATGCCGTCGGCGATGACCGACTCGTGGCGCGAGCGGTGGCCGAAGTCGGCGGCGATGGCGTCGGCCATCTCCGGCAGGCGGCGCTTGAGCGCGTCGCGCAGACGCCCGAGGTCGTCGCGGCGCTGGGCGAGACCGGGCTTGCGGGCCTGCCAGGCGGCGCGCAGGCGGACCAGGGCGGGTGCCAGTTCGGCGACCGGTGTCTCGGGGGTGGTATCCATGTCCGGAAGTGTAGGCGCGGCGGATCGAGCCGGGGCACTACAATGCGCGCCCATGACGCCCCCGCCCCTCCGCCTGCGCCCCTACCGCGGCAAGCTGCCCGAACTCGGCCAGCGCGTGTACATCGACCCTTCGGCCGAGGTGATCGGCGACGTGGTGCTGGGCGACGACGTCTCGATCTGGCCGATGACCGTGGTCCGCGGCGACGTCAACTTCATCCGCATCGGCGCGCGCACGAATGTCCAGGACGGCGTGGTGATCCACGTCAGCCACGACGGCCCGCACCTGAAGAACGGCGGCTTCGCCACCGTGATCGGCGAGGACGTCACCATCGGCCACAAGGCGATCATCCACGCCTGCCGGATCGAGGACGCCTGCCTGATCGGCATGGGCGCGGTGGTGATGGACGGCGCGGTGGTCAGGAAGCACGGCTTCGTCGGTGCCGGCGCGCTGGTCCCGCCTGGCAAGGTCGTGGGCGAGGGCGAACTGTGGCTGGGCAACCCGGCGCGGTTCGTGCGCCGGCTCGACGACGCGCAGATCGAGGCGCTGTACTACAGCGCGCGGCACTACGTGCGGCTGAAGGACGATTACCTGGGCGAAGCGCCGGCCTGACGTTCCACCGCGCGCGGGCCTGTAGGAGCGCCTTCAGGCGCGATGCCTTTCCTAGCGTCCGCGCAGGCTTCGCGAAAAGCGTCGCGCCTGAAGGCGCTCCTACAGGTTGGGTGCGTCGGGGGCGCGAGGCCCGCGTTACAGTAGCGCCGTTGCGGGGATCGACGCGGCGGACGCTTGGACGGACGGGGGAACAGGGACTTGGCAGATGCGATGACCGCATCGGACGCGGTGGCCGGCTGATGCTCGATACCGTCCGCGAAATCCACACGCCCGAGGGCGTGGCGCTGCGGCTGCCGGCCGCCGGCCCGGTGCCGCGCGCGTTCGCGTGGCTGATCGACCTGTCGATCCGCTTCGCGCTGGTGCTGGTCGCGTCGATGTTCCTAGGCTTCCTCGGGCGTTTCGGCATCGGCGTCTACCTGGTGTTCCTGTTCCTGGTGATCTGGGCCTATCCGGTGGCGTTCGAGGCGATGTGGGACGGGCAGACGCCGGGCAAGCGCGCGATGGGGCTGCGCGTGGTCGCCGCCGACGGCGCGCCGATCGGCTGGATGGCGGCGTTCGTGCGCAACCTGATGCGCACCGTCGACATGCTGCCGTTCGGCTATGCCTTCGGCCTGTCGTCGAGCCTCATCGATCCCTGGGGCCGGCGGCTGGGCGACATCGTGGCGCGGACGATGGTGGTGCACGCGCCGCGCGCGCGCGAGGCCGCGGGCGCTCACTTCAACGCGGTCCACGCGCCGCCGGTGCCGCTGCTGCCGGGCGAGCAGGCGGCGGTGATCGCCTTCGCCGAGCGCGCCGGGACGCTCACGCCGCAGCGGCAGCAGGAACTGGCCGGCATCGCCGAGCCGCTGACCGGCGCACAGGGCGATGCCGGCGTGGTGCGGCTGTTCGGCGTGGCCAACTGGCTGCTGGGGCGGCGCGCATGAGGCAGGACGCGTTCGTCGCCCGCCACGAGGCCGAGTGGCGCGATTTCGAGACCTGGCTGGAGAAGCGCGGCGAAGTGTCGGCCCGCCTGCGCGCCGCGCGCAGCGGCGACGGCCTGCGCGACGACGAAGTGCCCTCGCGCTACCGCCGCCTGTGCCAGCAGCTCGCGCTGGCGCGCCGGCGCGGCTACAGCCCGCAGGTGACCGGGCGGCTGCAGGCGCTGATGCAGCGCGGCCACAACGTGCTCTACCGCGCGCCGCCGCCGCCGTGGCGGCGCGCGCTGCGTTTCCTGCTCGCCGACTTCCCGCGCCTGGTGCGCGCGCAGCGCGGCTGCCTGTGGCTGGCGGCGGCGCTGTTCGCGCTGCCGACGCTGGCGCTGTTCTTCGCCGTGCAGCAGTGGCCGGAGCTGGCGCACAGCGTGTTCGATCCGCAGCAGCTGGCGCGGTTCGAGTCGATGTACGACCCGGCCGATCCCTCGCACAAGCTCGGCCGCGAGAGCGAGACCGACGTGGCGATGTTCGGCCACTACATCCTCAACAATGTCAGCATCGGCTTCCGCACCTTCGCCGCGGGCCTGCTGGCGGGCGTGGGCACGGCCTTCGTGCTGGTGTTCAACGGCGTGGTGTTCGGCGTGGTCGCCGGGCACCTGCAGGCGATCGGCCACGGCGATCCGTTCTGGCGCTTCGTCGCCGGGCATTCGGCGCCGGAGCTGACCGCGATCGTGATCGCCGGCGCGGCCGGGCTGCGGCTGGGGCTGGCGCTGCTGGCGCCGGGGCGGCTGCGGCGCGTGGACGCGCTGGTCGAGGCCGGGCGCGTCGGCGCGCGGCTGTGCCTGGGGATCCTGGCGATGCTGGTGTTCGCGGCCTTCGTCGAGGCGTTCTGGTCCTCGACCGGTTCGATCCCGGCGGCGGTGAAGTACGGCGTCGGCGGGCTGCTGTGGGCGCTGGTGCTGGGGTGGCTGGCGCTGGGTGGGCGAGGCGACGGCGCGCCGGCGCGGCACGGCCGCTCCGGCATGCCGGGCGACCGGGCAGGGATGGCCGGACCGGACGCTCCGGGCGCGACGATGCCGCGCCATGGGCGGCAGCAACGATCCGACAGGGAGCGGGACCTTGCAGCTTGATTCGGTCCGCGTCGAACTGCGCCCGCGCTCGCCCTGGGAAGCGGTGGAGCTGGGCACGGCGCTGGTGCGCCGCCATGCGCGCGAGATCTGGCGGCCGTGGGCGGCGCTCACGCTGCCGGCGTTCGCGCTGCTCAACGCGCTGGCGTGGGCGATCGACGCGCTGTGGCTGGCGGCGCTGGCGATGTGGTGGCTGCTGCCGCTGTTCGATCGCATCCCGCTGTTCGTGCTCTCGCGCGCGGTGTTCGGCGACGCGCCGACGTTGCGGCAGACGCTGGCCGCACAGCGCAACTGGGGCTGGCGCGGGATCGGCGGACGCCTGGGCTGGCGTCGCGCCAGCCCGTGGCGCGCGATCGCCATGCCGGTGGAGCTGCTCGAAGGTCTCGACGGCGAGGCGCTGCGCGCGCGCCGGCGGGTGGTGGTGGACGGCATCCAGGGGCATGCCTTCCTGCTGGCGCTGGTGTGCCAGCTGTTCGTGGCGTCGCTGCTGGCGTCGCTGCTGTCGCTGGTGCTGATGTTCGTGCCGAGCGAGCTGCTGTCCGAATCGGCGCGGGCGATGTGGGCGCTGGTCACCGAGGATCCGCCGCGCGGCGCGCAGCTCGCGCTCAACTTCGCGCTGTGGCTGGCGATGTCGGCGATCGAGCCGTTCTTCGTCGGCGCCGGCTTCGGCCTGTACCTGAACCGGCGCGTGCGGATCGAGGCCTGGGACATCGAGATCGCGCTGCGGCGGATGCGCGCGCGCATCGCGCAATCCGCGGTCGTGGCGCTGTCGCTGTTCGCGCTGTCGCTGACGCTGCCGTCGCCGCCGGCTGCCGCGCAGGCCGGGCAACGCGTCCAGGACGAGCGCGGGCGCGCCGCGCACCTGCCGCCGAAACCGCGCGAAGACGCGACGCCGCCCGCGGAGGAAACCTCGACCCTGGCGCGCGTGTTCGGCGAGGACGCGGTGGTCGACCACAAGCCGTTCCGGCAGGCGGTCAAGCGTGCCTTCGAGGATCCGCTGCTCAACCGCAGCCGCACGCAGGCCGGATGGGAGCTGCGCAACAGGAAGGCGCCCGAACCGCCGAAGGACATGCCGCCGTGGCTGCGGACACTGGTGAAGGTCTTCGCCCTGGTCGGCGAATACGGCCTGTGGCTGCTGCTGGGCGTGCTGCTGCTCGCGCTGGCGCTGACCGCGAAGCGCTGGTGGCCGTGGATGCGCGGGATCGGCGGTGGCGTCGAGGCAGAAAGCGAGATCGTGCAGACCGCTGCCGTAGAACCGGAGGAACTGCCCGAAGACCTCGCATCTGAAGCGCGCCGGCTGTGGCGCGAGGGCCGGCCGCGGCGCGCGCTGGCGCTGCTGTACCGCGGCAGCGTCGAGGCGATGGCCGCGCGCATCGGCATGGCGCTGGTGCCGGGCGCGACCGAGGCCGAATGCCTGCGCGCCTCGCGCCGCATGCCCGACGCCGACGATCGCGGCGCGTTCGCGCGCATGGTCCGCGTCTGGCAGTACGCCGCCTATGCGCGGCACCTGCCGGCCGACGACGAGTTCGAATCGCTGCTCGGCGAACTCTCGCAGCGCTTCGGGTGGACGCGATGAAGGGGCGCGCGCTGGCGGTGGCGTTGGCCCTGCTCGGCATGCTGTGCCTGGCGCTGTTCGCCGCCTGGTGGAACCACACCTACGTGCGCGTGGTGCGCACGGTCGCGCTGCCGCCGGGCGGCGAGGCGGCGTACAACCCGCTGTACGCGCTCAAGCGCGCGCTGCGCGTGGACGGCGTCGAGGTCGATTCGCGCCAGCGCCTGGACCTCGCGAAGGCCGCGCCCGGCCCGCGCGACACCGTGCTCCTGTTCGGCGATCCGCGCACCCTGAGCACGCGCGAGGTCGACGACCTGCTGTACTGGGTCGGCGACGGCGGCCACCTGATCGTCACCACGCCGCACGGCTGGCGCTTCTCCGACGCGCGGCCGTGGGAGCTGCTGCCGCAGCTCGGCCTCGCGCTCAAGCCCGACGCCGGCGGCTGCGAGGCGTTCATCGTGCCCGGCGAGGCGCGCCACGTGGAGTTCTGCAGCGGTACCCGCTTCACCCTGCAGGGCATCGATCCGCTGCTGTCCTGGGGCGATTTCGCCAACGGCTTCGTGTTCGCCCGGCAGCAGCGCGGCGACGGCATCGTCGACGTGCTGTCGTCGATCGACTTCATGCACAACGGCGCGCTGGACGAAGGGCCGCACCTTGCGCTGACGCGGCAGCTGCTCGACCCGAACTACGGCCAGGGCACGATCCACCTCGTCTACGCCGCCAACGTGCCGCCGCTGTGGCGCCTGCTGCTCGAACACGCGTGGATGGCGTGGGCGCCATTGCTGCTGGCGCTGCTGGCCTGGCTGTGGATGCGCGTGCAGCGCGTCGGCCCGGCGATGCCGGCGCCGCCGGAGGCGCGGCGCTCCCTGCTCGAACACGTGCAGGCCAGCGGCGAGCACCTGCGCCGCCACGGCCTGTCGTCGCTGCTGCATGCCGCGGTGCGCGACGCCTTCCTCGCGCGCCTGCGCCGCCGCGACCCGCTGGCCGCGGCGCTCGAAGGCGTCGCCCAGGCCGAGGCCATCGCCGCGCGCACCGGCCTGTCCGCTCCCGACATCGAACACGCCCTGCGTTCCCCGCGTCCCCGCGACGGCCAGGATTTCCGGCTGCGCGTGGCCAGACTCATCGAGATGAGAAAACGACTATGACCGACTCCATTTCCGTTCCCGCAGCGATCACCGGCGATGCGCTGGCCGAACGCGTCGCCCGCGTCCGCGACGAAGTCTCGAAGGCCTTCATCGGCCAGGCCGACGTGCTCGACCAGATCCTGGTCGCGCTGCTCGCCGGCGGCCACGTGCTGATCGAGGGCGTACCGGGCCTGGGCAAGACCCTGCTGGTGCGGGCGCTGTCGCGCGCGCTGGGCTGCGGGTTCGCGCGCGTGCAGTTCACGCCCGACCTGATGCCGAGCGACGTCAGCGGGCACGCGGTCTGGGATGCGCGCAGCGAGACCTTCACCGTGCGCCGCGGACCGATCTTCACCAACCTGCTGCTGGCCGACGAGATCAACCGCGCACCGGCGAAGACGCAGTCGGCGCTGCTGGAGGCGATGCAGGAGCAGCAGGTCACCATCGAGGGACAGGGCTTCGAACTGCCGCCGCCGTTCATGACCCTGGCGACGCAGAACCCGGTGGAGCAGGAGGGCACCTATCCGCTGCCCGAGGCGCAGCTCGACCGCTTCCTGCTCAAGGTGCTGATCGACTATCCCGCGCACGCCGACGAGGTGGCGATGGTGACCGCGATCAGCGAGGGCAGCGTCGCCGCCGGCTTCGACCTGTCGCAGGTGGCGCAGGTGCTCGACGCCGGCGAGATCGTCGCGCTGCAGCAGGGCACCGCGGCGACCACGCTGGATGCCGCGGTGATCGACTACGCGGTGCGGATCGCCGCGGCGACGCGCAGCTGGCCCGGCATCGCGCTCGGCGCCGGACCGCGCGGCAGCCTCGCGCTGGTGCGCACGGCGCGCGCGCAGGCGGTGCTGTCGGGACGCGATTTCGTCACCCCCGACGACGTGCGCGAGGTGGCGAAACCGGCGCTGCGGCACCGCATCGCGCTGGCGCCGGAGCTGCAGATCGAGGGCCAGGACGCCGACCAGGTGCTGCACGCGCTGCTGGCCAGGGTGGACGCGCCGCGCAAGTGAGCGCCGTGCCCGTCAACGCGAGGCCCATCCGCCGCCGTTTCCTGCCGCGACCGGCGCCCGCGCTGGTCGTGTGCGCCGTCGTCTGGGGTCTGATTGGCGTCGCGACCAGCATCGGCTGGTTGCCGGCGCAGGCGTGGGCGATCGCCGGCCTCGCGCTGGCGGCGCTGGCGCTGGTCGATCTCGCGCTGCTGCTGCGGCTCGGCGTGCCGGACGTCGCGCGCAGCGTGCCAGAAGCGCTGGCGCTGGGCGTCGAGCGCGAGGTGCAGCTGCACCTGGAACCGGGCGCGCGGCGCCTGCGTCTGGACGTGCACGACCTGCATCCGGGCGGCTGGGAGGTCGAGGGACTGCCGCGCCGGCTGGCGCTGGCGCCGGGCATGGTGTCGAGCGTCGGCTACCGGCTGCGGCCGAACGAACGCGGCGCGTTCGCGTTCGAAGGCGTGCACCTCGTGCTGCATTCGCCGCTGCGGCTGTGGCGCCGGCTGTGCGTCGCCGGCGCAGCGCAGCGCGTGCGCGTGTTCCCCAACTTCGCGCCGCTGACGAAGTTCGCGCTGGTCAGCGCCGAGCAGGCCTCGCGCATGATGGGTGCGCACATCAAGCGCCGCCGCGGCGAGGGCACCGACTTCCACCAGATGCGCGAGTACCGCGTCGGCGACAGCCTGCGCCAGATCGACTGGAAGGCGACCTCGCGCGCGCGCAAGCTGATCTCGCGCGAATACCAGGACGAAAAGAACCAGCAGTTGGTGGTGGTGCTCGATACCGGTCGGCGGATGATGGCGCGCGATCCCGCCCCCGCGAACGCGGGAGGCGAGCTGGCGCACTTCGACCATGCGCTCGACGCTTCGCTGCTGGTGTCCTACCTCGCGCTGCGGCAGGGCGACGCGGTCGGCCTGCTTGCCACCGGCGGCGAGCGCCGCTGGGTGCCGCCGCGGCGCGGCATGGCCGCGATCGACACCCTGCTGCGCGCCAGCTACGACCTGCAGCCGCAGCCAGTGGCGACCGACTACCTCGCCGCCGCGACCGAACTCTCGCTGCGCCAGCGCCGCCGTGGCCTGCTGATGCTGGTGACCAACCTGCGCGACGAGGACATCGAGGACGTGCTGGCGGCGGTGCGGATGCTGCAGAAGCGACACCTCGTCGTCGTCGCCTCGCTGCGCGAGCGCGCGCTCGACGAAGTGCTCGACCAGGACGTGCACGACCTCGCCGCCGCGGTCCGCGCCGGCGCCACCGCCCGCTACCTCGCCCAGCGCGCGGCCGCGCACGACGCCCTGCGCCGCCACCGCGTGATGGTGCTGGACGTGACCAGCGAGCAGCTGCCTGCGGCGCTGGTGGAACGCTACCTCGCCATCAAGCGCGACGGGTTGTTATAGGGCGGACCTAGGCCCGCCATCGCCCGACCTTGCGGCGCGAGGCACCGGGTGTGACGGGCTACGTCACGAGATTTCTCCCTTCGGTCGAAATGACAAGGTCAGGCATTCACTTCCTCCTGTCATTTCGACCGAAGGGAGAAATCTGCTTCAATGCATCCGCGGTCATGACCCACCGCAACACCGGCTCAAGGAGGAGCCCATGCCAAGGGAACACCGCTACTTCGTCTACATCCTGACCAACCGCAATCGCAAGGTCATGTACATCGGCATGACCAACGACCTCGTCCGACGGCTGCACGAGCACCGCACGCACGCGGTGCCCGGATTCATCGCGAAGTATCGCGTGGACATGCTGGTCTACTTCGAGGAAACCCCGGACGTGCTTGCCGCGCTGGAGCGGGAAAAGCAGGTCAAGAAGTGGCGGCGGGAGAAGAAGGACGCGCTGGTGGCGTCGATGAATCCGGATTGGCGCGACCTGGGCGAAGATTTCTCCCTTCGGTCGAAATGACAATCGGGCGTGTCATTTCGACCGAAGGGAGAAATCCGGTATCCGAAGCCGGCGCCCCCTTCGTGGCCCTCGAAGGCGCAATCAATCCGCCGTCACCAGCGCCGCATGCCGATCACGCAGCTCCGCATACACTTCATCGGTGTGCGGCCGCACGCCGTGCCACAGCGCGAAGCTCTCCGCCGCCTGCTCGACCAGCATGCCCAGGCCGTCGATCGCCTCGTGCGCGCGGTGCGCGCGCGCCCAGGCCAGGAACGGGATCGCGGCCTCGCCGTAGCTCAGGTCGACCGCGCTGCTGCGCGAACCCAGCAGCGACATCGGCAGGCGCGGCAGCACGCCGTCGCGCCCGGCCGAGGTGGCGTTGATCAGCAGGCTGAATTCGCCCAGCGACGGCAGGTCCGCGAGGTAGCGCGGATGCACGCGGCCGGGCTGGCCGAGCGCATCGGCCAGCGCGTCGGCGCGTTCGGGCGTGCGGTTGACGATGAACAGGTCGCCGATGCCGGCGTCGAGCAGCGAGGGCGCGATCCCGCGCGCGGCGCCGCCGGCGCCGATCAGCAGGGTGCGGCGCTGGCGCAGGTCCAGGCCGTGGCGCGCGGTGAGGTCGCGGACCAGTCCCGTGCCATCGGTGTTGTCGCCGTGCCACTGGCCGTCGAGCCGGACCAGGGTGTTGACCGCGCCGGCGCGGCGCGCTCGCTCGGTGGTGGTCGCGCTCAGCGCGAACGCCGATTCCTTCAGCGGCAGGGTGACGTTGGCGCCGAGGCCGCCCGCGGCGGCGAAGGCTTCCAGCGCATCGAAGAAGGCTTCATGGGTGGCGTCGATCGCCTCGTAGCGCAGGTCGATGCCGGTCTGTCGCCCGAACGCGGCGTGGATGCGCGGCGACAGCGAGTGCGCGACAGGATGGCCGAAGACGGCGTAGTGCTTGCTCATGTCGGACGGACTCCCGTTCGTGGCTCCCCGCCTAGAGTCTAACCGCAGCCCGGCGGGGTCAGCGCAGGGTCCTGGCGTAGACGTCCTGGGTCGCGAGCGGCGCGTAACCCAGGCCCGGGTAGAAGGCCTGCGCACCGTCGCCGGCCGCGCCGGCGCGGATCAGCACGCGTTCCACTCCGCGGCGGGCGGCCCAGGCTTCGGCCGCGGCCACCAGCCGGGTGCCGTAGCCCTGCCGTCGCACGGGTTCGTCGACCACCAGCGCGACCAGCTCCACCCATTCGCCGGACGCCAGCAGCAGGCGGTGCTCTGCGGCGGCGAATCCGCAGGCCCCGGCGTCGCCCTCGGCGACGAACACCGCGTGGCTGGCGTGGTCCAGGATCCGCCCCAGCCGCGCCGGCAGGCCCGCCGGGTCGGTCGCGTCGCCCAGCTGCCCGGCCAGGCGCAGGATCGCTGGGAGGTCGTCGCTGGTGGCGCGGCGGATCATCCGTCCTCGCGCAGCCAGCGCGCCGCGTCCAGCGCGAAATAGCTCAGCACGCCGTCGGCGCCGGCGCGCTTGATCGAGACCAGCGCCTCCAACGCGCACGCACGCTCGTCGAGCCAGCCGTTGCCGGCCGCGGCCTTGAGCATCGCGTACTCGCCGCTGACCTGGTAGGCGAAGGTCGGCACGCCGAAGGCGTCCTTCACCCGGCGCACGATGTCGAGGTAGGGCAGGGCCGGCTTGACCATCACCATGTCGGCGCCCTCGTCGAGGTCGAGCGCGACCTCGCGCAGCGCCTCGTCGCTGTTGGCCGGGTCCATCTGGTAGGTGGTCTTGTCGGCCTTGCCGAGCGCGGACGCCGAACCGACCGCGTCGCGGAACGGACCGTAGAACGCGGAGGCGTACTTGGCCGCGTAGGCGAGGATGCGGGTGTGGACGTGGCCGGCTTCCTCCAGCGCGACGCGGATCGCGCCGATGCGGCCGTCCATCATGTCGCTGGGCGCGACCACGTCGGCGCCGGCGCGCGCGTGCGACAGCGACTGCTGCACCAGCGCCTCGACGGTGGCGTCGTTCATCACGTAGCCGGCGTCGTCGACCAGGCCGTCCTGGCCGTGCGAGGTGTAGGGGTCGAGCGCGACGTCGGTGATCACGCCCAGCTGCGGGAAGTTCGCCTTCAGCGCGCGTACCGCGCGCTGGCACAGGCCCTCGTCGTCCCAGGCCGCGGCGGCGTCGAGCGACTTCGCCTCCGGCGCGGTGACCGGGAACAGGGCGAGCGCGGGGATGCGCAACTCGCTGGCGGTTTCGGCCACGCGCAGCAGTTCGTCGATCGACAGGCGCTCCACGCCCGGCATCGAGGGCACGGCCGCGCGGCCGGCGGGCTCGTGCACGAACACCGGGTAGATCAGGTCGTTGGCGGTGAGCACGGTCTCGCGCATCAGCCGGCGCGAGAAATCGTCGCGGCGCATCCGCCGCATGCGGGTATCGGGGTAGGCCATGGCGGGATTCTACGCGCCGGGGCGTGGCCGGGGCGCGGGACGGAATGTCCCGGGGCAATCCGACACTCGGGCGCTTCGACCATCGCCTTGCGAATTCGGCCCCAACCCTGTCATTTCGACCGAAGGGAGAAATCTTGCCGCAGCCGCCCGGATGCGTGGGCACTACGGTACGCGACAGCGAGATTTCTCCCTTCGGTCGAAATGACAAGGAGAAGAAGGTCGAAATGACCAGGAGAAGAAGGTCGAAATGACCAGGAGAAAAGGCGGTGATCGCAGGGAGCGGCAGTGGGAGACGGGGCCGCGTAGGTCGGGGCGTAGCCCCGACCTACGGATTGGCGAGCTAGAGGATTCCGCCGCCCAGCCCCAGCCGCCAGATCGCCACGAAGATGACGATGCCGTTGATCACCAGCCCGGCCTTGGCGCGGCCGCGCCGGCCGCTGCGGGTGAACAGCACGCCGATCGCCGCGATCACCGCGCCGACCGCGGCGAACGGGATCAGCAGCCAGTTGGTGATGCCGACGATCGGGATCAGGGCCAGGATCATCCACAGCATCGCCACGATGCCCCAGAGCAGGCTGATCAGTCCCATGGTTTCGGTCCTCCTGTGACAAGCCGGGTGCTTGTGCATCCAAGACGACAGATGCGGGTCGAGTGTGACCGATGCAAGCGGCCGGTGCGGTTTCCGGCTTCGGGCCGGAGATTTCTCCCTTCGGTCGAAATGACAAGCACTTTCGAAATGACAAGAGCTTTGTCACTCCGGGCGCAGCCGAAGGACCCTGGACGACATTTTCTTGAATCCTTCAGGAAGCGTCGTGGACGCCGTCGATCTCCACCGCCAGCTCGCGCCGGCAGATCGCGGCATGCAGCAGGATCCGCGGCACGCGGTCGCCGAAGCGGGTGTCGAGGGCGTCGGCGACCGGCGCCAGGTCGGCGCGGTCGCGGACGTAGACCTTCAGCCGCGTGCCCGGCCCGAACTGCGCCGGCAGCGCGGGATTGCGCGCGCGCGCCGCGCCCAGCAGGGCATCGAAGTTGGCGAAGGTCTCCTCGAGCTGGGCCAGCAGTTCGCCGGCGTGCTGCGAGGCGTGGCCGACCACGGCCGCGGTGCCCGAGAGCAGCAGCGGCATCGCGCTGCCCGGCGGCGGCAGCATCGCGCGCGCGAAGCTCGGCGGCTGCGGGCCGTACTCGCGCGGATAGCGGTAGGCGCTGACCTGGCGCGGATTCTCCACCGGCGTGCCCGGCTCGCGCGCGGCCAGCCAGTAGACCTGGATCGTGCGCGCGTCGTCGCAGCGGCCGATGGCGGTGGCGGCGGGCAGCGTGCTGGTGTCGAAATCGCCGAGCCCGCGCGCACGGCCGACGCAGAACTGGCGGTAGCGCTCGCCATCGCCGTTGCCCAGGGTGATGGCGTCGAGGTAGTTCCAGACGCGCAGCAGGCGCGGATGCCCGCTGCCGCCGACGAAGCGCGTCAGCGCGCGGTAGGCGTGCTCGGCCGCGAGCAGGATGCCGCTGTTGTCGCCTTCCCCGGTGTGCCCGGCGGGCTCGTCGACCTCGATCGCGCCGAACAGCAGCTGGCCGTCGCTCGACCAGGCGATCTCGCCCTCGCGCCCGCTGCGCACCGGCGCGTGCGCGCGCCACACTTCGAGCTGCGCCGGACCGTGCGGCTGCAGCGGGACGCGCAGGTAGCGCGGGTCGTCGAGCCGCGGCGCGTCTTCGCCGAAACCGAGCACGGCCAGCACGTCCGGCTGCGCGAGCAGCTGCGCGGGCGACGCGCCGGCGATGTAGTCCACGCTCAGCCGCGGCGGGAAACCCGGCGGCAGCGGCACGGGGCGGCTCACGGGTTGCCCTCGTGCAGGGTATCGCCGGCGAACCGTTCGCCGACCTGGCGGCGGCGGTTGCGCCAGCCGCGCAGCGCCCGCGGCGCGATCGCGACCGCGTTCAGCGCGTAGAGCAGGCGGAACACGTACAGCCGCCAGCGCACGGCGGGGTTGTCGAACACGTCGCCGGCGAGCATCGAGATCACCGCCTGCTCCAGCTGCCAGTCGTTGCGCGGCTGCGAGAACAGGCGCTGCATCACCGGCGTGGTGAAGCGGTGGATGAACCACGAGAAATGCTTCAGCCCGCGGCGCAGGCGCCTGTCCATCGCCCGCTGCAGCGCGGCCTCGCGCGCGGGCTCGCGCAGCGTGCCGTCGACCACCTCCACCGCTTGCTCGGCGCTGTTCATGCCCAGGTACACGCCGGACGAGAACACCGGGTCGATGAAGGCGAAGGCGTCGCCCGCCATCACCCAGCCGGGGCCGGCCATGCGGCTGCATTCGTAGGAATAGTTGCCGGTGGCGTGCACCGGCGCGACGCGCTCGGCGCCCTGCATGCGCTCCCACACGCTGGGGGTGCACTGAAGCGTTTGCATCAGGAACTCTTCATTGCTGCCGCGGCGCTGCTTGAGGTATTCGGGAAAGCAGACCGCGCCGACGCTCATCACGCCTTCGCGCAGCGGGATCAGCCAGTACCAGCCGTGCTCGAAGCGGTCGACGGTGATGTTGCCGGCGTCGTCGCCCTCGCGCTGCGCCACACCGCGGAAGTGGCTGAAGATCGCCGCGGACTGGTGCTTGCCGCTCTTGCGCTTGAGCCTGAGCTTGTTGCCGAGGAAGGTGTCGCGGCCGCTGGCGTCGACCAGATGGCGCGGGCGGAACGTCAGCGCGCCGCCGTCCGCACCGGTGGCGTGCACCAGCGCCGGGCGGCCCTCGCCGCCGAAGTCCACGCGCACGACCTTCACCCGCTCGCGCGCATCGACGCCGCTGGCCCGGGCATGTTCGAACAGCAGCTGGTCGAACTCGGAGCGCCGCACCTGGAAGGCGTATCCGAACTTCGGGTCCAGCGCGCGATCGAAGCGGAACACATGGGTGCCGCCGTCGGCCGGGGTGCCGGTCCCGTGCACCGGGAAATCGGCGCCGGCCTTGTGCACGCCGATCGCGCGGACCTGATCCAGCACGCCGAGGCGCTCGAGAATGGGCAGGTTCATCGGCAGCAGCGATTCGCCGATGTGGAAGCGGGGATGGGCGTCCTTCTCCAGCTGCACCACGCGCCAGCCCTTGCGCGCCAGCAGGGCCGCCGCGGTGCTGCCGGCGGGGCCGCCGCCGATGACCAGGACGTCGCAGTCCTCGATGCCGTTCGGGGCGGGGGCGGGCGGGGCGGGGCTGGCCATCGAGCTGCGGGTCTTCCGGGCGGGCGTGGAACGGGAGCGCATGATAGCGGACGCCCCCGCGGCCTTCCCCGCGGTGAACCGCCGGCCGCCGCGCCGCTGCCTGAACGGCGCCCGCGCTTGCGCCGGGCGGCGCGATGCACGATTGTTGCGGCCCTGTCCGATTAGCCACGATGCCGATGTCCCCGCAAAACGACGCCGAACGCGAACTCGCCGAACTGCTGGTCGAGAGCCTGAACCTGGACGGCGTGGCCGCGGACGGGATCGACCCCGAGGCACCGCTGTTCAACGCCGGGCTGGGGCTGGATTCGATCGACGCGCTGGAGCTGGCGCTGGCGATCAGCAAGCGCTACGGCTTCCAGCTGCGCTCGGACAGCGACGAGAACCGGCGCATCTTCGCCTCGCTGCGGGCCCTGTCCGAACACGTCCAGCAGCACCGCACGACTTGACCCTCGCGCTGCAGATCGGGCTGGCGGTGGCCTATGCGCTGCTGGCGCACGGCGCCAGCGCCAGCGGCGATGCGCGGCTGGCGTTCGCCGCCCTGCTGGTGCTGGCGGCGCTGGTGCTGGTGGCGCCGCTGCTGCGGCTGCGGCCCTGGGCCTTCGCGCTGGCGGCGGCCTCGGCCGCGGGCGCGTGGTGGCTGTTCCGGGCCGGGCTGGCCGCGCTGCCGCTGCTGCTGGTGCCGGTGGTGTTCGTCGCGCTGGTGGCGTGGCTGTTCGGGCGCAGCCTGCGGCCGGGGCGGGTGCCGCTGATCGTGCGGATCGTGTCCGGGCTCGACGGCGTGCCGCCCGAGCGCCTGCCTGCCGACGTGTCCCGCTACGCGCGCGGCCTGACCGCGGTCTGGGCCGGGCTGCTGGTGCTGCTGGGGCTGGCGAACCTGGCGCTGGCGCTGCTGGCCAGCCCGGGCGGGCTGCTGGCGCAGGCCGGCGTCGCGCCGCCGTGGCCGATCACGCACGAGCAATGGTCGTGGTTCGCCAACGTGCTCAACTACGGCATCGTCGGCGGCTTCTTCGTACTCGAGTTCCTGTGGCGCAAGCGCCGGTTCCCCGAGCGCCACCACGGCTTCGTCACCTTCCTGCGGCGGATGGGAGCGCTGGGGCCGGCGTTCTGGCGGGATTTCCTGCGCTGAGGCGCTCCGCGCTTCAGGCGCCGGCGCGGGGGGCGACGGTATCCTGTGCGGTCACGATGGACAGGTAGGGACGGAAGGGATGCGCCACGAGCGGGGACGAGGGACGTGATGCGATGGCTGCACAGCGCGATCGGGTTCGCATTCACCCTGGCATGGACCGCGGGCTGGATCACGCTGGCGCTGCTGGTGCGCGTGTTTTCCGGGCCGGAGGCGCGCCTGCCGCTGCGCATGGCCGCACGCTGCTGGGCGCCGGGCCTGCTGGCGGGCGCCGGGGCGACGCTGCAGGTCGAGGGCAAGGAGCGGATCGACTGGTCGAAGCCGCACCTGTTCGTCGCCAACCACCAGTCGGTGATCGACATCTGCGCGCTGTTCCGCGCGATCCCGGTGCCGCTGCGCTTCCTGCTCAAGGAAGAGATGAAGAAGATGCCGTTCGTGGGCTGGTATGCGGCGGCCACCGGCATGCTGTTCATCGTCCGCGACGATCGCCGTGCCGGCCCCCTGATGCGGCGGCAGGCGGCCGCGATGCTGGCGCGCGGGCAGAGCCTGTGCCTGTTCCCGGAAGGCACGCGCAGCCGCAGCGGCGAGGTCGCGCCGTTCAAGGCCGGGGCGCTGCAGTCGGCGATCGACGCCGGCGTCGAGATCGTGCCGGTGGCGCTGCAGGGTGCGGGGCAGGTGCTGCCGGCGGGGGGCTTCCGCGTGCGCCCGGGCACGATCCGGGTCGGTTTCGGCGCGCCGCTGCCGGTGCGGGCCGACGACCGGCCGGTCCCGCGCCAGGCGCTGGCCGAGCGCGCGCAGGCGCAGGTGCTGGCGATGCTGCGCGACTGGGCCTGAGGCGGCGATGGACTTCGTGATCGACCGCGACCACCCGAGCCTGCCCGGCCATTTCCCCGGGCGTCCGGTGGTGCCGGGCGTGGTGGTGCTCGACCGCGTGGCCGCGGCGATCGAAGCCGCGCACGGCCCGCTGCCGCCGCTGCGCCTGCCGCAGGTGAAATTCCTGCAGCCGCTGCTGCCGGGCGAGGCGGCGAGGATCGAGTTCGAGTCGGTGTCGCCGCCGCCGGCGGCGCGCTGGCGGTTCCGCGTGCTGCGCGGAGAGGCGACAATCGCCTCCGGGGAGATCGTCGCCGAGGCGATGGGGGACAGGGGATGAGCGTGGACTGGAAACAGCGGCCGGAAGGCGGCGGGCGATTCGCGCTGCGGCTGTTCCTGTCGATCGCGCGCGGCGTGGGACGTCCCTTCGCGCGCCTGCTGCTGTACCCGATCACGCTGTACTTCCTGCTGCGGCGCGGGCCCGAGCGGCGCGCCTCGATCGCCTTCCTCGACCGCGCGCTGGGGCGCCCGGCGCGCCTGCGCGACGGCGCGAAGCACGTGCATACCTTTGCCTCGACCACCCTCGACCGGCTGTTCCTGCTCGACGGCAAGGAAAGCCGCTTCCGCATCGACGTCAGCGGGCTCGATGCGCTGGCGTCGAAGGTCGACGAGGGCCGCGGCGTGCTGCTGTTCGGCTCGCACCTGGGCAGCTTCGAGGTGATGCGCGTGCTCTCGCGCCAGCGCCCGGGGCTGAAGCTGCGCGTGGTGCTGGACAAGGCGCACAGCCGGGCGCTGACGCAGATGCTCGATGCGCTGGCGCCGGAGATCGCCGCCGGCGTGATCGACGCCAGCCAGGACGGCCCGGCGCTGATGCTGCAGATCCAGCAGGCGGCGAGCGAGGGCGCGCTGGTCGCGCTCCTGGTCGACCGCAGCCTGCCTGGGCAGACGTCCGCGCAGGCGCCGTTCTTCGGTTCGCCGGCGCCGTTCCCGCTGGCGCCGTGGCAGATGGCGGCGGTGCTGAAGCTGCCGGTCGTGCTCGGCTTCGGCCTGTATCGTGGCGGCAACCGCTACGAACTGGCGTTCGAACCGTTCAGCGACGGCATCGACCTGCCGCGCGGACGTCGCGACGAAGCCCTCGGCGCGCTCATCCGCGGTTACGCCGCGCGGCTGGAGCATCATGCGCGGCAGGCGCCCTACAACTGGTTCAACTTCTACGATTTCTGGCATGTCGACGAACAAGCACCACGACCCGCGCGTTCCGCGCCCGGCGGCGATCCGAGGCCGGTGGCGATGGCTGCCCGCGTGCCTGCTGGCGATGGCGCCGTCGGCGTGGGCGCAGGCCGGCCCCAATAGCGACGCGATCCTGCGCGCATTGGCGCGCCCGGTGCCGGCGACCACGCCCTTCGTCGAGGTGCGCGATTCGCCGATGCTGAAGGCGCCGCTGCGCCTGTCCGGCGAGTACCGCCGCCCCGACGCCGACACCCTGGTGCGCGAGGTGCGCACGCCCTACGTCGAGACCACCACGATCCGCGGCGGCGAGGCGACGGTCGCGCGCGCCGGCAAGCCCGAGCGCCGGTTCGCGCTGTCGCGGGCGCCGGAACTGGCGGCGCTGCAGACCAGCTTCGGCGCGCTGCTGTCGGGCGACGCCGAGGCGCTGCGCAGGCACTACACCCTCGACGCGCAGGGCACGCGCGAACGCTGGACGCTGCGCCTGGCGCCGCGCGACCCGAAGCTCGCGGCGCGGCTGAGCGGCATCGTCCTGCACGGCCACGACGCGGAGCTGCGCTGCATCGAGACCACGCCGGTTAAGGGCGACGCGCAGCGTACGCTGATGGCCTCCGCCGCCGAAGCGGCGACCCGCGCCGGCGACGCCGCCGATTTCGCGGCCCTGTGCCGCGGCGACGACGGCGCCTGACGTGGCCACTATGGGCGCACGCGCGCGCCTGGCCTGCGCGCTGGCGTGGCTGGCGCTGCTGCTCGCCGCGGGCTGGTGGGTGGCGCAGTCGCTGTCGTTCAGCGGCGACCTGCGCCGCTTCCTGCCCGATGCGCGCACGCCGGAGCAGAAGCTGCTGATCGACGAACTCGGCGAAGGCCCGGGCTCGCGCCTGCTGCTGCTGGCGCTGTCGGGCGGTGATCCCGAAACACTGGCCGCACGTTCTCAGGCGATCGGCGAGGCGCTCGCGGCCGACGAACGTTTCGTGTTCGTCGCCAACGGCGCCAGCGCGGGGCTCGACGCGATCCCGGAGCGACTGCGACCCTATCGCTACCTGCTCTCGCCCACGCTCGACACGCAGGCCTTCGACGCCGACTTCCTGCGCGATGAACTCGACGCGCGCCTGCAGGACCTCGGCTCGCCCGCGGCCGACCTGGTCGAACCGCTGCTGCCGTCCGATCCCACGCTGGAAACGCTGAAGCTCGCCGAGACCTGGCTGCCCGCGCATGCGCCGCAGACGCTGCACGGCGCCTGGTTCGACCGCGCCGGCGAACAGGCGCTGCTGCTGGTGGAGACGCGCGCGGCCGGGTTCGATCCCGACGGGCAGCGGCGGGCGGTGGATGCGATCGAGGCGGCGCACGCGCAGGCGCGCGCCGACGCGCCGGGCGTGCTCGAGGTCAGCGGCCCCGGCGCCTTCGCCGACGAGATCGGCGCGCGCACCGAGCGCGAGGCGCGCTGGATCGGCACCGTCGACAGCATCGGTTTGATCCTGCTGCTGCTGTTCGCCTACCGCAGCTGGAAGATCCCGCTGCTCGGCGTGCTGCCGCTGGCCAGCGCCGGGCTCGCGGGCCTGGCCGCGCTGGTGCTGCTGTTCGGCGACCGCGTGCACGGCATCACCATCGCCTTCGGCTTCACCCTGATCGGCGTGGTGCAGGACTACCCGATCCACTTCTTCAGCCACCAGCACGCCGGCCTGTCGCCCTGGCGCAGCGTGCGCGCGCTGTGGCCGGCGCTGGCGACGGGCGTGGTGTCCACCTGCATCGCCTACGTGACCTTCCTGTTCTCCGGCGTCGACGGATTGCGCCAGCTGGCGGTGTTCACCATCGTCGCGCTCGCCATCGCGGCGCTGTGCACGCGCTACTTGCTGCCCGGCCTGATCGATCCCGCGCCGCGCGATGTCGCCGCGTCGCCGTGGCTGCACGCGCTGTGGCACTGGATCGAAGGCCTGCCGCGGCCGCGCTGGTCGCTGCTTGCGATCGCACTCGTCGCGCTGGCGGTGGTTGCTTGGCGCCCCGGCGCGTTCTGGCAGAACGACCTGTCGAAACTCACGCCGGTGCCGGAACCGCTGCTGCAGCGCGACGCGCAGCTGCGCGCGGAACTCGGCGCGCCGGACGTGCGCTACGTGCTGGCGCTGCAGGCGGCCGATGCGCGGGGCGCGCTGCAGGCGAGCGAAGCACTGCGACCGTCGCTCGATGCCCTGGTCGATGAGGGCGCGATCGACGGCTACGACCTGGCCGCGCGCTACCTGCCGAGCGCAGGCCTGCAGCGCGCGCGCCAGCAGAAGCTGCCGGCGCCCGGGGAACTGCGCGCCGCACTCGATGCGGCGCTCGCGGACTCGCCGTTCCGTGCGGATGCCTTCGACGATTTCGTCGCCGACGTCGAGCGCGCGCGCCATGCCGAGCCGCTGCAGCCGGGCGACCTCGACGGCACGCCGCTCGCGGCCAGCGTCTCCGGCCTGCTGGTGGACGGCGGCACGCACGCGACCGCGCTGGTGTCGCTGAGCGGGCTGGAGGACGTGGCCACGGTCGCGCGCGTGGCCGGGGACAACGGCGCGCGCCTGCTCGACCTCAAGCAGGCCTCCGAATCGCTGGTCGCCGACTACCGCACGCGCATCCTCGGCGCGCTGGCGCTCGCGGCGCTGCTCCTGGTCGCCACCGTCTGGATCGCCCTGCGTTCGCCGCGCCGGGTCGCGCGCGTGCTGCTGCCGATGGCGCTGACCACGCTGCTGGTGCTCGCGGTGCTGCGCGGGTTCGGCGTCGAGCTGACCCTGTTCCACCTGGTCTCGCTGATCCTCGGCGCCGGCCTCGGCCTCGACTACGCCCTGTTCTTCGAGCACGCCGGCGACGACCGCGACGACCAGCTGCGCACCCTGCACGCTGTGATCGTCTGCAGCCTGATGACGCTGCTGGTGTTCAGCCTGCTGGCGCTGTCCTCGATCCCGGTGCTGCGCGCGATCGGCAGCACCGTCGCGCTCGGCGTGCTGTTCAATTTCGCGCTGTCGCTGCTCGTCGCCCGCCAGCCTGGCTCTGCAGGAGCGGCTTCAGCCGCGACCCTTCCGCCGCGCAGCCAGGGGTCCACGCCATCGGAGCGTGGTCGCGGCTGAAGCCGCTCCTGCAGAGGGGATGGGGGCGTTGCGGGATCGCCTTCAGGCGCGTCGCGCAACGATCAGCCAGTTGTTGAACGGGGTGTTGCCGAACCACGGTCGGATGTCCGCGGCCAGGTCCGCGGCGTCGAAGCGGGCGCGCAGTTCGTCGATCTCGGGATAGTGCTTCGGCCGGTCCGGCATCCAGCCGACCATCGCGGCGAAGCGGTCGCCGATGCGCGTGCGGCGGATGCGGGCGCCGCCGTCGTCGAGCGCGGCGCGCATCACCAGGGTCGCGCCGGGCGCGAGCATCGCGATCGCGGCGTCGAGCAGGACGGCCTGCTGTTCCCGGGTCAGGAACTGGAGGACGTCGAGGATCGCGACGCTGCCTGCGTGCGGCGGATATCCGGCGGCAAGGTCGACCACGTCGAAGCGCACGCCGGCCAGCCCGGCGCGGTCGGCGATGCGCCGCGCGCGCGCGATCTTCGGCGCGTCGATGTCGACGCCGGCATAGGGCATCGCCTGGCCGTCGGCGCGCAGCGCGTGCGCGAGCAGGCCGAGGCCGCAGCCGAGGTCGAGCAGCGGCGCGGTGCCGCCGCGCAGCGCGGCGAGCACGCCGGGATACAGCGGATCGGTGCGCAGCTTCGCCAGCGTGTAGTAGTAGTCGTGGCGGTTGCCGAAGGGGCGCGCCGGCAGGAACGCGCGCGCGATTCCCTTCGCGGTCGCGGCGTCGAGCGGCCGCGCGGTGTCGTCAGTCATGCGTGGACAGTAACCGACGCGCGACCGGCCGCGCCAGCCGCGTCCATTCGGCGTACATCGCGGCGGAAGGATGCAGGCCGTCGTCGGCGAGCATCGCCACCTCGCCACCCAGCGCGCGGCTGGCCGGCGTGATGTCGACGAAGGCCGCGCCGCGCGCGCCGCAGGCATCGCGCGCGGCGGCGTTGAAGGCGTCGAGTTCGCGCGCGATCCGGTCGCGGTCGCGGCCGGACTGGATCGCGAACGGGGTCACGCCCCAGTCCGGGATCGACAGCACCAGCACGCGATCGGCGCGTCCGCCGGCGAAGCCGATGGCACGCGCGAGCAGGGCGTCGAAGCCGTCGCGATAGTCGGCGACGTCGCGCCCGCGGTACTGGTTGTTGACGCCGACCAGCAGCGAGACGAAATCGAAGGCGCCCAGCGGCTCGGCGGCATCGATCGCCGCCGAGAGTTCGTCGGTGGTCCAGCCGGTGGCGGCGACGATCCGCGGATCGGCGAGCGCGATGCCGTCCCCGCGCAGCGCGCGCGCGAGCTGCACCGGCCAGCGCCCGGACGCGTCGACGCCTTCACCGATGGTGTAGCTGTCGCCGAGGGCGAGGTAGCGCAGCGCAGGGGCTGATGGCGTGACCATGGAGACGCGATGGTGTCATCCCGAACGCAGTGAGGGATCTGCATTCACGGCAGATCCCTCACTGCGTTCGGGATGGCAATCGGAGGCGGCACTGGCTGCCGGAAGCGACCTCACGCCGCCGGCCGCGCCTTCTTCTTCAGCGGCACGACCTTGCCGTGGGCCTGCGCGCGGCGTTCGAGCACGTGGTCGATGCGCGCGAACACCTCGCGCACCACGTCCGGCTGCGGCAGCAGCGTGGTGCGGAAGTGGTTGCGGTAGGGCACGTTGAAGCTGGTGCCGGGCACGATCAGCACGTCCTGGGTTTCCAGCATCTCCAGCGCGAAGCCGTGGTCGTCGAAGCCCTGCGCGGCGTCGCCGACAACGCCGGGGAAGGCGTACAGCGCCCCGGCCGGCGCGACCAGCTTCAGGTGCGGGCTGGCTTCGCAGGCGTCGATCACCGCCTGCCGCGCCTCGTACAGGCGGCCGCCGGGGCGGCACAGCGGGGTGATGGTGTCGGCGCCGGTGAGCGCGGCCTCGATCGCGAATTGCCCCGGCACGTTCGCGCACAGGCGCAGCGCGCCGAGCAGGTCCATCGCGTGGCGGAACTCGGCGCTGCGCTTCGGATCGCCCGACAGCACCGCCCAGCCCACGCGCCAGCCGCAGGCGCGGTGCACCTTGCTCAGGCCACCGAAGGACAGGCAGGGCACGTCGCCGGCCAGCGGCGCGATCGGCTGGAAGGTGTTGCCGTCGTAGAGGATGCTGTCGTAGATCTCGTCGCACAGCAGCAGCAGGTTGTGCTTCTCCGCGATCGCGACGATGCGCTCGAGCAGCTCGCGCGGATACGCGGCGCCGGTCGGGTTGTTCGGGTTGATCAGCACGATCGCGCGGGTGCGCGCCGAGACCAGCGCCTCCATCTCCACCGGATCGGGCAGGAAGCCCTCGGTCTCGTGGCAGCGGTAGAACACCGGGCGGCCGTCGTTGAGGATCGTCGCCGCCGACCACAGCGGGTAGTCGGGCGAGGGCACCAGCACTTCGTCGCCGGGGTTGAGCAGGGCGCGCAGCGAGATGTCGATCAGCTCGCTGACGCCGTTGCCGACGAACACGCGCTCGGGCGAGGCGTACGGCGTGCCGCGCGCGACGTGGTGCGCGGCGATCGCCTCGCGCGCGGCCGGCAGGCCCTGCTGGTGGGTGTAGGGATCGGTCTGGTGGATGTGGTCGGCGATCGCGCGCTGCAGGTGCTCGGGCGCGCGGAAGCCGAACGCGCCCGGGTTGCCGATGTTGAGCTTGATCAGGCTGCGCCCCTGGGCCTCGAGCTCGCGTGCTCGCCGGGCCAGTTCCCCGCGGATCTCGTAGCGGACTTCGGACAGGCGTTCGCGGGTTTGCAGCGGCGGGGCGGACATGGCGCGCGGGTCGAGGGGAAACGGACGGATGCTAGCGGAAAACCGCCGTTGGCGCTGGCGGCGGGCGGTCCGGCGCCGGTCCGGTTCAGCCGCCGGCGAAGGACGGGCAGGCCGGGGTCGCCGGCGGCGCCGGAGGGTCGGCCAGCAGGGGCATCAGGCTCTGCGCGGCGTGGCGGGCAACCTCGTGCAGCACCCCGGCCGGCGTGGTATCGCCCACCTCGTAGGTCACGGCCGGCGCGCCCAGGCGACAGAACGCCCAGTTCTTGAAGACCGGGCTGCGCGCGACGGAAGGCTTTTCCTCGATGTCGAAGCGCGCCTGCATCGCGGCCATCCACCCGTGCAGCACGCCGCCCGGCGCGCGCGAGGGGTCTTCGGTCACGGTGTAGAACACGTCGCGGAAGGTGGAGTGGAAGTCGATGGCGAAGGCCACGCGGCCGGCGCCGATGCCGCGCGCGTCCAGCAGGTCGCGCAGCGCACGCGTCTCCGGCTGCGCGAACGGTCCCCAGTCGCGGTTGATGTCGACGCCGTTGGCGTTGCCGCGCCAGTGGCCCTCGACCACGCCGTCCGGGTTCAGCAGCGGCACCACCAGCACGCTGACCTTGCCGCGGAACGCGCGCGCCTGCGGGGTGTCGGCGGCGAGCGCCTCGACGAAACCGGTCAGCGCCTGGGTGCCGGTGTTCTCGGGCGGGTGCTGGCGTCCGACCACCAGCAGTAGCGGCGCGTCCGCGCCCGCGCCGAATTCGAACGCCTGCAGCGGGCGTCCCTGCACCGAGGTGCCGAACGTGCGCGGCCGTGCGCCCACCTGCGCAGCGACGCGCGCCGACCAGGCCTCGAAATCGCCGGGCAGGAACGGTGGCTGCGCGAACACGCGCAGTTCGCCGGCTTCGAGCTGCAGCCGCAGGCGGGCGTTGCCGTCGGCGTCGACCTCGAACGCCTGGCCGTCGGCCTCGCGCCACTCGCGACCGTCGCGGCTGAGCTTGGGCGTGTAGCGATGGCGATAGCCGTGCGGATAGGAAAACCGCAGCTCCAGCGCGCGCGGCGCATCGCTGCGGATGCGCAGGCCGTACCACGGGCTGGGATTGACGGGGTGGGTTTCCGGCGCAACGTCGATGCGGTAGATGCCGTCGCCGAGCCGCTCCACGCCCGACAGGCGCGCCGCCGGCAGCTGGTTGTCGAAGCCGATGCCATCCTCGTCGAAGCGCCAGGTCCGGTGTACCTGCGGTGTCGCACGCGAATCGTCCGTGGACGCGATCGCGGCAGTCGCGGCCCGCGGAGAAGGCAGCTGGCGGGACGCGCAGCCGGCCATGACGAGCAGTGCCAGTGTCGCGGGCACCCAGACGGTCGTGCGCGTGATCGCGCCGGCGCTCCGGCGCCGCTGCGCGCGCCGGTCGGGGGAATGTGCCATCTCGAATCCGTGAGGAAGTCGCTGCCCGATGGTCGCAGGCGGTCGCCGGATTGCCAAGGTTCCTCGCCCAAGCGGGGGAGGCGCCCCGGAGTGTCGGCGGTCGGCCGGGACGGGACGCCGAGGCGCCCGACGCGCGCCCGCATGCGATTGCGACCAGACGGTGCCGGCGAAGTCCCGTCCCTGCGATCTGGGAGGCACCCAAAGAAGCTTGTCATTTCGACCGCAGGGAGAAATCTCGTGCGCCGGAGGGAAGATTTCTCCCTGCGGTCGAAATGACACGGGTAGGGACACGGACACGGACGAGGGCAAGGACGGCAGGAATGCGCTGCACGCATCGGCTGCCGGGGGCGGCGGCGGCGATCCGTCCTGGACCGGATCGCCGGCCACAGGGCGTTCGCCACTCGAACCGGTGAAGAACCGTTGCCAAGCCGCCGCCCCTGTGCGGCGTTAGAATCGCGGCCATGACGATCCCCTGCGCCCGCGCTTGATTCCCGCGCCCGCCGAGCTGCAGGCGATCGGCTGGCGGGCCGACATCGACCCGCGCTGGCAGGTGGCGATGGACGCGCATCCGTCGGCGGTTCCGGCGCGGGTGGTCGAACAGCATCGTTCCGGCTACGTGGTGGCGACCGGCCCCGGCGACGGCGTCGCGGTGGAATCGCTGCCCGAATGGCAGCGGCCGGCCGGCTACCGCAAGGGCACGGTGGCGCCGGAGGAACGGCCCGCGGTCGGCGACTGGGTGCTGGTCGAAGAGGGCAAGCGCATCGTCGCCCTGCTGCCGCGTCGCGGCGCGATCAAGCGCGGCGCCGCCGGCGAGCACTACCGGCAGCAGCTGATCGCCGCCAACGTGGATGTGGTGTTCGTGGTCTGCGGGCTGGACGGCGATTTCAATCCGCGCCGCATCGAGCGCTACCTGCTGCTCGTGCAGGGCAGCGGCGCGCAGCCGGTGGTGGTGCTGACCAAGGCCGACAGGCCGGGAACGGACGCGGACGCCGCGCATGCAGCGCTGGCCGACATGGAAGCGCAGGGCGTGCCGGTCCTGGTGGTGAATGCGAAGGACGCCGCGGTGGTCGAGGCGCTGGCGCCATGGCTGCGCCCGGGCGACACCGCGGTGCTGGTCGGCAGCTCCGGCGCCGGCAAGTCCACGCTCACCAACACCCTGCTCGGCAGCGAGCGGATGAAGACCGCGGCGGTGCGCGAGCACGATGCGCGCGGCCGCCACACCACCACCCATCGCACGCTGCTCCCGCTGCCCACCGGCGCCTGCCTGATCGACACGCCGGGGATGCGCGAACTCAAGCCCACCGGCGAGGAGGAACTCGCCGACGGCGGCTTCGCCGATATCGAGGCGCTGGCCGGCCAGTGCAGGTTCCGCGACTGCGCGCACGACAGGGAGCCGGGATGCGCGGTGCGCGCCGCGATCGAGCGCGGCGACCTCGACGAGGGACGCTTCCTCAACTACCTCAAGCTGCGCGACGAGGTGGCCGCCGCGTCGGACCGCCTCGCTTCGCGGCTGGCCGACAAGCAGGGCGTGAAGGTGGTCACGCGCGCTCTGCACAAGCGACTGGACGACAAGTACGGCAAGCACTGAGCCGTGGACGTCCGCTCGCCCGACATCGTCCACCACGCCGCGCTCGATGCGCGCATGGTCAAGGCCGCGCGCGGGATCCGGGTGCTGACGCTGGCAAGCTGGCCGGCCTCGGTGCAGCGCGACTTCCTCGCCGGGCTTGCGCGCGGCGATGCGCGGCCGCCGCAGGTCGACTATCCACGCCATGACTTCGGCGATGCGCGCCGCGAGCTGCAGGCCGTGACCGATGCCGCCGACCCGGCGCATCCGCTGGGCCGCTACCTGGTCGAGTCGGCCCGCCAGTGGGACGTCGCCGCGCGCATGCTCGAGGCGCTGGGTACGGCCGCGGCCGGCGCGCTGTCGGTGTCGCTGTACGGGCATCCGGGCGATCCCCTGCCGGGCGGCGGGCCGACCACGCGCGATGCCGCGCGGCACTTCATCGACATCGCCAGCGAACTCGACCGCGAACTGCTGGCGCCGGAGGAGCAGGTCGCGATCTCCGCCACCGCCCTGCAGCTGCAGCTGCAGAACGCGCTCGACGCGTTCTTCGGCGATCGCGTGATCGCGGTCGAGCTGGACCCGGACATGATCGCCAAGGCCGCGGCGGGTGCCTACCGCATCCGCCTGCGCAGCGGCGCGGCCTACACCGACTACGACCGCCGGCAGCTGCTGCACCACGAGGCACTGGTGCATTCGCTGACCGCGCTCAACGGCCGAGGACAGGCGCTGCTGCCGAGCCTGGCGCTGTCCTCGCCGCGCATCGCCGCCACCCAGGAGGGACTGGCGGTGCTGGCCGAACAGATCACCGGCAGCATCGACATCGAGCGCATGAAGCGCATCAGCCTGCGCACCGAGGCCATCGCGATGGCGATGGAGGGCGCGGACTTCCTGCAGGTGTTCGGCTACTTCCAGGGCGCCGGGCAGGACGCCGCGGAAAGCTTCTCCTCGGCCCAGCGCGTGTTCCGCGGCGTGCCGACGACCGGCGGCGCGGCCTTCGCCAAGGACACCGTCTACCTGCGCGGCCTGGTCGAGGTCCACACCTTTTTCCGCCACGCGCTGCGCGACGGCCGCCTGCGCCAGTGCCGGCGACTGTTCGCGGGCAAGATGACGCTCGACGACGTGCAGGCCTTCGATCCGCTGTTCGATGCCGGCGTGCTGCAGCCGCCGCGCTGGCTGCCCGACTGGGTGGCGCGAGCGAACGGCCTGGCCGGGCTGCTGGCGTTCTCGCTGTTCGCCAACCGCATCCGGCTCGACCGGCTGTCGGGGGCGTAGCCCCGACCTGCTGGCCGCATCGGAACGTCGTCATTCCGGCGAAAGCCGGAATCCATCTTGACGTTGATCTTTCGCGAGAGAACCAGCAGCGGAAAATCAAGAGGGATCCCGGCTTTCGCCGGGATGACGGATGCTTGTCGGGATGACAGGTGAAAGAGTGCGGCCCGCGGCCCGCGTCAGCGCGGCGGCATTCCGGCCGCGCGCGCCTCGCGCAAGGTCCTGGCGAACACCGTCAGGAACCGGCGCGCGGCCTCGGAGGGCGGGCGGTCCTCGAGGTGCACGTACTGCACCTTGAAGCGTAGCGGCGGCGAGAACGGGCGATGCGAGGTGGCGGGATCGGTGCCGGCGCGCGCGGTGAACTCGTCCACGACCGCCATGCCGACGCCGTGCCGGGCCAGTTCGGCGGCGATGTAGAAGGTCTGGTTGGAGACGACCTCGTTCACCTCGACGCCCTGGCGGCGCAGTTCGCGGTTGAGCAGTTCGCCGACCGGGCCGCCCGTGGTCAGGCCCACGAGGTCCTGTCCGTCGAGGATCCGCAGGGAAACGTGCTCGCCGACGCCGGGCAGCGCGCCGGTCCGGAACAGCAGCATCAGTTCGCCGGTGTCGATGTCGCGGCGCTTCATCCGCGGGTGCGTGGGCGGGTCGTAGGCGATGGCGACGTCGCAGCTGCGCTCGTACAGCGCCTGGAACAGGGCGTCGTGGTGCAGCGTCTGCACGTCGAAGGTGATGTCCGGGTGGCGCTCGCGGAAGCGCGCGATCGCCAGCGGCGCGATGTGCAGGCCGAGCGAGGGCACGACCGCCAGCCGGATGCGGCCGCTGGCGAGACCGCGCAGGTTGCCGACCGTCTTCTGCAGCGAGGTCAGCCGGCTGAAGACTTCGGAGACCTCGATGAACAGCTCGTGCGCCTCGTCGGTGGCGACGAGGCGGCCGCGCACCAGCCGGAACAGCTCCAGCCCCAGCTGCTGCTGGGTGTGGTGCAGCACCTTGCTGACCGAAGGCTGCGACACGTGCAGCGCGCGCGCGGCGGCGCTGATGGAGCCGGTGGTGTAGACGGCGTGGAAGACTTCGATCTGGCGGAAGCGCATGGCTGATCGATGCTCGTGGATGGCAGCGGACATGATCGCCGTCTCCGCCCCGCGTGTCCCGTGCCCAAAGGTCTGGTCGACGAATTGCAGGAGCGGCCTCAGCCGCGACCGGGCCTCCGACGGCGCCGCAAAGCGGTCGCGCCTGAAGGCGCTCCTACATGGATGCGGGACGGGACAGGCGTGCGGGGCGGATCAGCGTGGCTTCGCGGCGACGCCTTCGCGCCGCGGATCGGCCGCGCCCTCGAGCATGCCGTCGCGCCGCGCCACGCCGTGCAGGCCCGAGTCCTCGCCGGCGCCCGCGACGACGTCGACGCCGAGTCCGGACAGCGCCGCGCGCAGCGCCGGCGAGAACGCGTCGGCCTCGCCGTTGAAGCGCTCGCCGCGCGCGACCAGGTTGGGCAGCGCGACCGCCCGGGGCAGCGGCAGGTCCCAGTACAGCCAGCCGACCAGGGTCTTGCCGACATAGGCGGGGATCGCGTTGCCGCCCGGCGAGCCGATGGCGCCGACGAAGCCGCCGTCGCGGTCGAGCACGATCACCGGCGACATCGACGAGCGCGGGCGCTTGCCCGGCGCGATCGCATTGGCGGCCGCCGCGCCCGGACCCCAGGAGAAATCGGTGAGCTGGTTGTTCAGCAGCATGCCGCCGACCACGCGCCCGGAGCCGAAATAGGATTCGATGGTGGTGGTCATCGACACGGCGTTGCCGGCGGCGTCGACCACGACGAAATGGCTGGTGCCGGCGGGTTCGACGGTGGCGTCTGCATCGCGTACGGTCGCGCCGACGGGCTGGCCGTGCACGGGTGCGCCGGGAGCCGCGCGCGCGCCGATCAGCGCGCGGCGCGCGGCGAGGTAGCCGGGATCGAGCAGGCCCTCGACCGGCACCCGTGCGAAGCGCGGATCGCCGACGTAGTGGTCGCGGTCGGCGTACATCAGCCGGCTGGCTTCGGCGAACAGCAGCCAGGCCTGCGGATCGTCGGGGCCGCGGTCGGCGATGTCGGTGCCGTCGAGCAGCAGCATCAGCTGCAGCAGGCCGACGCCGCTGGCCGGCGGCGGGGCCGTGCAGACCACGTAGGCGCGCAGCGGACGACAGATCGCGTCGGTGCGTTCGGCGACGTCCGCCTGCAGGTCTTCGGGCGTCATGCGCGCGCCATGCGGCGCCTGTGCGACGCGCGCGGCCAGCGCCTCGGCGAGCGGGCCGCTGCGCAGGGCCTCGGCGCCGCGCGCGGCGATCGTGCGCAGGCTGGCGGCGTAGGCCGGGTTGCGGAAGCTGTCGCCGACGCGCAGCGGCGCGCCGTCCGGGCCCGCGAACAGCGCCACCACGTCGGGCGCGGAGGCCTGCGGGAAGTCGCCGGCGATGTGGCGATGCAGGCGCGGCGTCACCGCGAAGCCCTGCTCGGCGCGCAGCGCGGTGGATTCGAACAGGGTCGACCAGTCCAGCACGCCGTGCGCGGCGTGCGCGAGTTCGAGCGCATGCAGCGCGCCGGGGACGCCGGTGGCGCGGCCGCTGAGCATCGCCTCGGTGCGCGACAGCGCGCGGCCATCCTCGTCGCTGAACATGCCGGGGCCGGCGCCGGCCGGCGCGCGTTCGCGGCCGATGTAGCTGTCGATGCGCCCGGAAGCGGCGTCGTAATGCAGCGCGATCGCGCCGCCCAGCAGCCCCGAGCTCTGCGGTTCGACCAGACCCAGCATCGCCTGCACCGCGATCGCGGCGTCGATCGCGCTGCCGCCGCGGCGCAGCACCTCCAGGCCGGCCTCGGTGGCGAGCGGGTGCGCGCTGCTGACCAGGCCCGCGTCGCGCGTGTCCGCGGCGTCGGCGGACGGCGCGGGCGCGGCGATGCGGTCGCCGGTGCCGCAGGCGGCCAGGCAGAGGACGGCAGCGACCAGCAGCGTGCGGCCCGAGGTCGGGAAGGATGCGTGCAGCGGTGGCGAAGCCATGGGCGGGTTCCAGCGCGAATCGGTGGCGAGCGTGTCGCCGGAAGGAAGCGGGTGCCCGCGAGGCTATCGCGATCGCAGGGCACGCGCCCTTCGCTTTGCCGGGGTGCTCCATAGCCCCACTGCATACCCGTCCGCAGAAAAGCTGCGCGACAGCCGCGGTCGACTGCGGCAGTGTCGATGCGGACGGAAGCAGCGCCGGGGCAGGACGCGACCCGGGCGACGCGTCGCCGGGCATCGAACGACGACTGGAGGACCCCGAACCATGCGCAGGCCATTCACCCGGATCTTCACCGCGCTGCTCGCCCTGTGCCTGTCCGCGGCCGCTTCGACGGCGTCGGCGCAGGCGCGGCAGCTGCTCAACTACGAGCAGATCCACAAGCCCGTCGTCGCCGACGACGGCATGGCGGTCAGCCAGAGCGAACAGGCCAGCCGGGCCGGCGCGCAGGTCCTGCGCGACGGCGGCAACGCGGTCGACGCCGGCGTGGCGATGGCGTTCGTCATGGCGGTGACCCTGCCGCGCGCCGGCAACATCGGCGGCGACGGCTACATGCTGATCCATCTCGCGGGCGAGGATCGCGCCGTCGCGATCGACTACCGCTCGATGGCGCCGGCCATGGCCACGCTCGAGGCCTATGTCGGCGAGGACGGAACGCTGCAGGGGCATTCGACGGGCATCCGCGCCGCGGGCGTGCCGGGCACGGTGGCGGGGCTGGCGCTGGCGCACGAAAAATACGGACGGCTGCCGTGGAAGCAGCTGCTGCAGCCGGCGATCCGCCTGGCCGGGGACGGCATGGTGCTCAGCCGCGACGAGGCCTTCGCGCTGGACTGGGGCCGGGAACGGCTGGCGCGCAGCGAGGCCGGCGCGAAGGTCTTCCTGCATCCGGACGGCTCCGCGCTGCGCGCCGGCGAGCGCCTGGTGCAGGCCGACCTCGCCTGGTCGCTGCGCCAGATCGCCGAGCACGGCGCCGATGCGTTCTATCGCGGCGCCATCGCCGAGCGGCTCGATGCCGGCATGCGCGCCCACGGCGGCCTGCTGCGCAAGGCCGACCTCGCCGCCTATCGCGCCATCGAGCGCGAACCGCTGCGCAGCAGCTACCGCGGCCACGCGCTGTTGACCATGCCGCCGTCCAGCGGCGGCGGGCCGGGTATCGCGATGACGCTGAACATCCTCGAGCAGTTCGACCTCGCGGCGATGGGTGCCGGCTCCGCCGACGCGCTGCACCTGCTGGCCGAGGCGACCAAGCGCGCCTGGCGCGACCGCCAGGCTTACGCCAACGATCCGGCGGCGGCGCGCGTGCCGCTGGCGGGCTTCGTGTCGAAAGCCTACGGCGCGTCGCGGGCGAAGGAGATCGCGATGGACCGCGCGACGCCGGCCGCCGAGGTGAGTGCCGGCGACATCTGGGCGCAGGAAAGCCGCGAGACCACCCACTTCGCGGTGGTGGATCGCGACGGCAACGCGGTCAGCAACACCTACACCCTCGGCGCGGATTTCGGATCGGGGGTGATGATCGAGGGCACCGGCTTTTTGCTCGGCAACCTGATCGGCAACTTCTCGCTGCAGGCCCAGCTCGACGCCGCGCGCGAGGGCCGCGAACCGCCGGCGAACGCGCTGCGGCCGGGCAGCCGGCCGGTGTCGAGCATGTCGCCGACGATGCTGCTGCGCGACGGCAGGCCGTGGCTGGTCACCGGCAGCCCGGGCGGCAACACCATCCCCGGCACGATCGTGCAGATGATCGTCAACGTCGTCGACTTCGACATGAACATCGCCGAGGCCACCTCGTTCCCGCGCATCCACCAGCAGGTCACCGCGCGCGGCGAACTCGACATCGAGCGCGGCTTCAGCCCGGACACGCTGCGCATCCTGCGCGAGCGCGGACACGAACCCGCGCAGGGACAGACCATCGGCAGCACCCAGACGCTGCTGCTGGAACCGGGCCACGTCGAAGGCGCCGCCGATCCCAGGCGCCCGGGCGCGGCGGCGGTCGCGCAGTAGGCGCGCGGCATCCGGGCATAACCTGCCGCTATGGGATGGGATCAAAAAGCGAGGCTTCGCGCGGCGGCAACGTCGCTACAGTCGAGCCAGGGGAACGCAACCGCGCGCCGATCCGTGCTTTCAGAGGGAGTCACCACATGCACCATCGCCTGATCAAACCGACGCTGCTCAGCGTCATCCTCGGCGCGACGCTCCAGAGCATGGCGTTCGCGCAGCAGACCGACGCCGTGGAGCCGCAGCCGCAGGCCGACGCCGCGGCCAAGGAGCTGGACGCCGTCACGGTCGTGGGCAGCCGCCTCGCGAGCACGCGCACCGAAGGACCCTCGCCGGTGGTGGTGCTGGACGAGGAGAAGATCGAGGCGACCGGCGCGATCTCGGGCGACGAACTGCTGCAGGCGATCCCGCAGGTCGGCGACATGATGTTCAACAACACCGACACCGCGGCCAACCTCAACGCCGCGCGCGGCGACGTGGGCTCGATCAACCTGCGCAACCTCGGCACCGGCAACACCCTGCTGATGGTGAACGGGCGGCGCATGGTGCCGCACCCGGGAACGCAGACCGAAGCGCTGGTGCCGCGGCAGACCGCCAACATGAACGCGATCCCGCTGTTCGGCACGCGCCGCGTCGAGACCCTGCTCGGCGGCGCCTCCGCGCTGTACGGCTCGGACGCGGTCGCCGGCGTGGTCAACGTGGTGCTGGACACGCACTACCAGGGCTTCCAGGTGCAGGCGCAGTACGGCGGCTCCGAGGACGTCGACCTGCGCCAGGGCAACATCAACTTCAAGGCCGGCAAATGGTTCAACGACGGCCGCACGCGGGCGACCCTGCTGGGCGGCTGGACCCACCGCACCGACCTGCCGGCGGACGCGCGCGACTACAGCGCCAACATGGACCGCCGCGCGCTGATGGACGGCACCGAGTTCGAGGGCGTCGCCGCGTTCGACGACCGCATCACCAGCACCGCCTGGGGCGTGTTCCAGACGGTGGGCAACGTCGGCGTGCGCGGGCCGGGCAATACGCTGCTCACCAACGCCAGCGGCCAGTTCCATGTCGATCCGGTGGGGCTGCACAATTGCACCGCGGCGATCAACGGCGACGTCTGCATCATGTCCGGCGCGCAGAGCACCGCCATCGACCGGCCCACGCGCTTCAGCCCCAACCACCAGCGCCAGATCCTCGGCGAACTGGACCGCATGAACCTGTTCGGCACGGTCGAGCAGGATCTCAACGACAACTTCGTCGCCTTCGGCGAACTCTCGTTCTACAAGTCGCGCTACGAAGGGATGCGCGAGCAGGCCGCGTCGCTGGGCGCCGCGCCGATGACCGTGTCCAGGAACAACTACTGGAACCCGTTCGGCGCGATGTACCTGGCCGACGGTTCGCTCAATCCCAACCGGCTGCCGGGGATCGACGCGCCCGAGGAGGGGCTGGACGTCCGCCTGACCAGCTACCGCGCGACGGATACCTCGCGCCCGTACACGGTCGACGACCAGCAGTACCGCTTCCTCGCCGGCGTGCGCGGCATGGTCGGCGGCTTCGACTGGGAAAGCGCGGTGCTGTACTCGGCCGCGACCACCGAGGACGTCCAGTACGGTTCGATCAGCAACACCCTGTTCGCCGAAGCCCTGTCGTGGAACACGCCCGACGCCTACAACCCGTTCTGGGGCGGCAACCTGGACGACTGGGGCGCGCCCAAGGATCCCGCGCAGAACCAGGCGGCGATCGACCATTTCACCGTTCCCGTCGTGCGCAAGAGCAAGGCCACCCTGTTCCAGCTCGACACGCGCTTCATCCGCGAAGACCTGTTCGACCTGCCGGCCGGGAGCGTCGGCGTGGCCTTCGGCGGCGAGTGGCGCCGCGAGACACTGAACGACGACCGCGACCCGCGCTTCGACGGCACGATCACCTTCACCAACCCGACCAACGGCGCGATCACCAGCGACGTGCTCGGCGCGAGCCCGTCCGGCGACAACTCCGGCGACCGCGACGTCGGTTCGGTGTACGCCGAGTTCGCGGTGCCGCTGGTGTCGCCGTCGATGGGCATCCCGCTGGTGCGCGCGCTGGACCTGCAGGTCGCGGGCCGCTACGAGCGCTACTCCGACTTCGGCGGCGTGTCGAAGCCGAAGGTGTCGCTGGCCTGGGACATCGTCGACGGCCTGATGTTCCGCGCCAACTGGTCGCAGAGCTTCCTCGCGCCCAACATCCTGCAGATGTACGCCGAGGGCACCACGGTCAGCAACAGCCGCACCGACTACTACGTGTGCGAGGCGGACATCCGCAACGGCACCATCGAGGGCGTGCACCGCTGCGGCCGCAGCTACAGCACCATGGCCATCCGCAGCGGCAACCGCGACCTGAAGCCCGAGACCGCGGAAACCTGGTCGGCCGGCTTCGTGTTCCAGCCGAAGTTCCTGCCCGAATCCACCCGCATGACCTTCACCGCCGACTACTGGGAGATCCAGCAGGAGGACGTGATCGGCATCCTCGGCGAAGCCACGCAGCTGGCGCTGGATTACCTGCTGCGGATCGAGGGTTCATACAACCCGGCGGTGGTGCGGCTGGATCCGGACCAGTCGCGGATTGAACTGTTCGAGGGCACCGGGCTGGCGCCGGTGGGCATGGTCGACTACGTCGACGACGTCTACATCAACCGCCTGCCCAGGACCACGCGCGGCATTGACTTCGGCGTCGACTGGCGCCTGCGCACGGACAATGCCGGCACCTTCAGCGCCAGCCTCAACGCGATGCGCCTGATCCAGATGACGCAGGACCCGACCGACGACGAGCTGCGCATCATCGAGGCGCAGGCGGCGGGGATCATCGACGACAACTTCAACGTCAGCGCCGCGGGCGACCTGCTGGGCATCAACGGCAAGCCGGAATGGCGCGCGACCTTCAGCGCCTCCTGGCGCAAGGATGGCTGGGGCCTGGGCACCTTCGTCAACCATGTCGGCGGATACGAATCGACCAGCGCGGTGTCCAACCTCGGCAACTACTACCCGGTGCCGAGCTGGACGACCACCAACCTGTGGGTGGAGCGACGCTTCGGCGAAAGCGACAGCTTCCTCGACGGCACCCGCCTGCGGCTGACGGTGCGCAACATCGGCGACCGCGAGCCGCCGATGACCCCGAGCGCGCTGGGCTTCAACTCCTCGCTGCACAATGCGCTCGGTCGCGGCTACTACCTGACGGTGACCAAGTCCTTCGACTGACCGCCATCCGCTATCCGGCATGGAATGGTGCAGGAGCGGCTTCGGCCGCGACCCGTCAGGTTCGGCGGGTCGCGCCTGAAGGCGCCCCTGCACCTTTTTTCCTGATCTCGAATTGGTCGGAGGAAGCATGATGAAGGAAGGAAGCAAGGGAAGGTCTGGGCAAGTCGGTATTGTCATTCCGAACGTAGTGAGGAATCTCGGGAAATCAATCGCATGGATTTCTCGCTGCGCTCGAAATGACAGTTGTCCAGAGGTTCCCAAAGCGAGCCGGCCCCTGATGCTCTGCGCGGCCTTCCTGCTGTCGCTGGCCTGCCTGTCGCCCGCATGTGCCGGGGACATCGAGGACCGGCTGCGCGAACTGATGGCAGGACACGACACCGTGGGCCTGGCGGTGGTGGTGGTGCGCGACAATGCCGTCGTCTACCGCAACAGCCTGGGCTGGAAGGATCGCGACGAGCGGATCCCGCTCGAGGAGGACGATGTCTTCCGGATCGCCTCGATCTCCAAGTCGTTCGCGGTGACCTCGCTCCTGCAGCTGGTGGAACAGGGCCGGCTGTCGCTGGATGACGAGGTGGGCGGACTGATCGGATTCACGGTGCGCAACCCGGCGTATCCGGAGCAGGCGATCACGCTGCGGATGCTGCTCAACCATACCTCGTCGATCACCGACGGGCCGCGCTACGGCAGCCTCGACGTCATCAACCCCGCGGCCGACGAGGCCTGGCGGGACAGCTACGCGGACCGGGCGCCGGGCGCGCAGTACGAGTATTCCAACCTCGGCTACAACATGGTCGGGACGATCGTGGAGCGCGTGTCCGGGCAGCGCTTCGACGCCTACGTCAAGGCGCACGTGCTCGATCCGCTCGGGCTCCATGGCGGCTACGTGCCGGAGGCGCTGGATGCGGACCGCTTCGCGCGGATCTACCGCTGGCGCGAGGAAGAGGGCGAAGGTTTCGTTCGCTCGGACCAGGCATATGCGCCGCTGGGCGATCGCCTGGACGGCTACGTTAAGGGCTACGACACGCCGATGCTCTCCCCGACCGGCGGGCTCAAGATCTCCGCATCCGACCTGGCGAAGTACATGCTGATGCACATGAACCTGGGAGAGTGGGACGGCATGCGGATCATCACGGCCGCACACGCGCGGGCGATGCAGACGCCCACCGTCGGGATCGACGAAAGTTCCGGCTACGGCCTGGCCCTCCGCACCGACAGCGCCCTGGTGCCCGGTGTCGTGCTGACCGGGCACACCGGGTCCGCCTACGGACTGTACAGCTCGATGTTCTTCGAGCCGGAGAAGAAGTACGGCTTCGTCGTGATCACCAATGGAACCCGGGACGTGCAGTTCCGGGACGAGGTCAACCGGGCCCTGTACGCGCACTTCATTGCAGACGCACCGGCGGCGGAGTGATGCCCACCCCCGATCAGGAATCTGGAGTGGTATAGGAGCGGCTTCAGCCGCGACCGACCACGTTCGACGGGTCGCGGCTGAAGCCGCTCCCACGCCACTCCCGGGCTTGATCGCAAACTGGCATCAATCGCAACAGCAAGAACAATCGTCATCCCAGCGAAAGCTGGGATCCATTTTGCTTGTCGCAAAGGCGCTGGATCCCAGCTTTCGCTGGGATGACGATTTCGGTCCGGAAGGCGAGTCCCAGTCTGGCCGCATGCCGAAGCGGATTCTCAGCGCCAGAAGTTGATGAACCCGGTGATGATCAGCGCATTGGTGAAGTCGATGAAGAACGCGCCCACCAGCGGCGCGACCAGGAACGCGCGCGGCGCGGCGCCGTAGCGTTCGACCAGGGTGCGCATCACCGCCATCGCGTTGGCGGTGGTGCCGAGCATGAAGCCGATGAAGCCGCCGCCCATCACCGCCGCGTCGTAGTCGCGGCCCATGACCCGGAACACCACGCCGCAGAACGCCGCGACCATCGCCACCTGCAGCCCGAGGTTGACCAGCAGCGGCAGCGCCAGCCCGGCCAGCTCCCACAGCCTGAGGTTCATCAGCGCCACCGACAGGAACAGCGCCAGGCAGACGTTGCCGATCAGGTCGGTGGTCGGCACCGACATGCCGATCCAGCCGGTGGCGTCGTCGATGTTGCGGATCACCGCGCCGACCAGCATCGCGCCGACGTAGGCGGGCAGGGTGATGCCGGTGGCCGAGATCCATTCGCTGACCCAGCTGCCCAGCCACATCGCCACCAGGATCACCACGATGCTCTTGAGCGCGCCGTACTCGCGCTCGGCATCGCTCTGCGCCGCGGTCGCCTCGGCGAGATCGGGCGCGACGTGGTCCTGCGGCCGCGTGGACACCAGATTGAAGCGGCGGATCATCACCGTGATCACCGGGCCGCCGACGAGCCCGCCGAGCACGATGCCCGACATCGCCGCGGCCACCGCGATCGATTCGGCGCCCTGCACGCCGGCCGCCTCGAACAGAGGCGCGAACGCCAGTCCCGTCGCCGGACCGCCGGTCAGCGTGGTCGAGCCGGCCAGCACGCCGAACAGCGGATGCAGGTCGAAGCCGACCGCGACCGCCATGCCCAGCAGGTTCTGCGCCACCGCGAACAGGCTGGCCAGGCCCAGGAACACCACCACCTGCTTGCCGCTGACCTTGAGCAGGCGCAGGCTGGCGTTGACGCCGATGGTGGTGAAGAACGCGATCATCAGCGGGCTCTGCAGGCCGGTGTCGAGCACGAACAGCGTCGCGCCGCGGTCGTGGGCGATCCACGCCGCGATCGCGAACACCAGCCCGCCGATCACCGGCGGCGGCAGGTTGTAGCGCCCGAGCACGGGGATCGCGCGGCACAGCGCGTAGCCCAGGAACAGGGCGATGCCGGCGAAGGCGAGGGTCTGGACGGCGTCGAGCTGCAGCATCGGGTTTCCTTCTCGGTGTCACGCCGGCCGCACGCGGCGGGCGGCGCTCAGGGGCAGGTGCCCGGCGGCGGGCGATGCTCGAGCATCCTTCCCGGCAATGCATGGGTCGCACGGCCCGCATCGATCGTCGCCACGCCGTTGACGAACAGGTGTACGACGCCTTCCGACAGCACGTGCGGCTGCACGTAGTCGGCCTTCGGCGCATAGGCGTCCGGGTCGAACACCAGCACGTCGGCATGGTGGCCTGCGCGCAGGAATCCGCGATCGGCGAGCCCGAAGGTGGTGGCGGTCAGCCCGGTCGAGCGGTGGATGAAGGCCGCCAGGTCGATCACCTCGTCCTGCACCACGAAGCGCGCGTACTTCTCGGGGAAGGTGGCGTACTGGCGCGGATGGCCGTCGCCGCCGTCGGACGCGGTCAGCACCCAGGGCTGGCGCATGAACAGGTCGACGTCGTCGCGGCGCATGTTGAACGAGGCGATCCGCTGCGCCGAGCCGGTGCGCCCGGTGCCGCCCTCGCGGATGATGCGCAGCGCGGCCTCGACCGGGTCGAGGCCGGCCTCGTCGGCGAATTGCCGCAGCGTGCGCGCGCTCCACGACCAGCCGCTGCCGGTCATCAGGATCGCCTCGGCGCCGCCGCGGCGCTGCAGGTTGTCGCGCATGTCGTCGCGGATGCGCGTGGCGGTCGCGGGATCGTCCAGCCGTTTGAACAGCGCCGGGCGCCCGCCGTCCACCGCCCAGCGCGGCAGCAGCGCGGCGCCGAGGCCGGTGGAGGACGCCAGCCAGGGATACTGGTCGGCGGTCACGCGCTGGCCTTGCGCACGGGCGCGCTCGATGCGCGCCACCACCTCGCCGGCGCTGCCGTGGACGTCGGCGCCCAGCGCCTTGATGTGGGCGATGTGCACCGGCAGCTGCGCGCGCCGGCCGATCTCGAGCACTTCCTCGATCGAGCCCATCAGGCCCAGCGAATAGCTCGACTCGTCGCGCTGGTGGGTGTCGTAGACGCCGCCGCGGATGGCCGCCTCGCGCGCGAGCGTGACCACCTCGTCGGTCGTGGCGAAGCTCTGCGGCGCGTAGAACAGGCCCGCGGACAGGCCGAAGGCGCCTTCGCACATCGCGTTCGCGACCAGGCCGCGCATGCGCGCCAGCTCCGCCTCGTCCGGCGCGCGCGCGTCCTGTCCCAGCACCCGCGTGCGCACCGGGCCCAGGCCGACGTAGGCGGCGACGTTGGTGCCGGCGCCCGCGGCCTCGAGCCCGGCGCGGTCGGCGGCGACATCGGGCGTGCCGCCGCCGTCGATGCCGATGAAGATCGTGGTCACGCCCTGGTGCAGCCAGGGCAGGATGCGCCGCATCGCAGGATCGGGCGAACGCAGGTAGGTATCGGGATGCGTGTGCGGGTCGATGAAGCCGGGGGCCACCACCAGCCCGCGCGCATCGATCTCGCGCGTCGCGCGGTAGCGCTGCCGCAGGCCGGGGCCGACCTCGAGGATGCGGTCGCCGCGGATGGCGACGTCGGCGATCCGGCCGGCGCCGTCGCCGCCGTCGAACAGCAGGCCGCCGTGGATCAGGGTGTCGGCTTCGACGAGCGGTGTCGCCGCCGGCGGGCTGGCGCAGCCGGCGAGCAGCAGCAGGCCGGGCAGGCAGCGCGCCAGCCTGCGCAACGGAAGGTGGAAGTCCGCCATGCGATCGCGTGCGCCGCGGCCGCTCATGCGGCGTGCGCGTCCTTCGCGCGCGCCCATCCGCCGCCCCACAGCTCTGGTGCAGGCGGCTGCAGCAGGCCATCGCGCATCACCGCGCCGCCGGCATGGTCGTCCTTGAGCCACAGCGGGCCGTCGAGGTCGACGAACTCCGCGTGCCGCGCGACGTGCCAGGCCGGCGCGATCGACAGCGACGAGCTGATCATGCAGCCGACCATGATCCCGAAGCCCTGCGCGCGCGCCGCGTCCAGCAGGTCCAGCGCGCCGGTGAGGCCGCCGGTCTTGTCGAGCTTGATGTTGACCACCTGGTAGCGCCCGCGCAGGTGCGGCAGGTCGCTGGCGACGTGGCAGGACTCGTCCGCGCACAGGCGCGCCACCGACGCGAAGCCGAGCAGGGCGTCGTCCTCGCCGGCCGGCAGCGGCTGTTCGACCAGATCGACGCGGGTTTCCGCCAGCACCGGCTGCAGCGACTGCAACAGCTCGAACGTCCAGCTTTCGTTGGGATCGACGATCAGGCGCGCGCCGGGCAGCGCGCCACGCACGGCGCGGATCTGCGCGGCCGGGTCGGAGGCGTCGACCTTGAGCTTGACCAGGTCGAGGTGGGCCAGCGCGCGCGCCGCTTCGGCCATGCGCTCGGGCGCGTCCAGGCCGACGGTCTGCGCGCTGGCCAGCGGCGGCAGCGCGTCGGGCTGGCCCAGCAGCGATGCGACCGACGCGCCCTGCTGCTGCGATTCGAGGTCCCACAGCGCGCAGTCGAGCGCGTTGCGCGCCGCGCCCGGCGCCAGCAGGTCGCGCAGCTGGCGGCGATCGAGCCCGTCGGCGATCGCCTGCGCGAGCGCCGAGGCCTCGTCGATCACCGATGCCACGCTTTCGCCGTAGCGGGCGTAGGGCAGCGACTCCCCGCGGCCGCTGAAGCCGCCGCTGCGGATCGTCGCCACCACCACCTCGGTCGAGGTGCGCACGCCGCGCGAGATGCGGAACGGCGCGGCCAGCGGATGGCTGGCGTGGGCCAGGCTCAGCACGGCACGGATTCGAGCAGCCGGTCGACGATCCGCGCCACGCCGTCGCGCACCGGATCCTGCGCGGGCAGGCCGAGCAGGTCCTCGGCCTCGCGGCAGGCGCGCGCGGCGTCGGCCGGATCGAGCTTCGAGGTGTTGAGCGCCACGCCGACCGCGATCGCCTCGGGATTGGTCAGCTGCGCGGCGGCGAGGTTGGCCTCCAGCGTGGTGCGCAGGCCCGGGACCGGGTAATGCTTGAGGCCGCGCATGTGCGGCCGGCCGGGTTCGTGGCACAGCACCAGGGCATCGGGCTGGGCGCCGTGCAGCAGGCCCATCGATACGCCGGCGTACGAGGGATGGAACAGCGAGCCCTGGCCTTCGATCAGGTCCCAGCCGTCGTCGTGGCGGTCGGGCGAGAGCCATTCGATGCCGCCGGAGATGAAGTCGGCGACGACCGCGTCGATCGGGATGCCGCGCCCGGCGATGAAGATGCCGGTCTGGCCGGTGGCGCGGAAGTCGGCCTTCAGGCCGCGCGCGCGCATTTGTGTTTCCAGCGCCAGCGTGGTGTACATCTTGCCGGTGGAGCAGTCGGTGCCGACGGTCAGCAGCCGGCGTCCGGCGCGCTTGAGCCCGTTGCCGACCGGCGTGGCCGGCGGCGTGCGGGCGTCGAACAGGTGGCGGCCGCTGCGGCGGGCGGCCTCGACGATCTGCGGATGCGAAGTCAGCCGCTCGTGCAGGCCGGATGCGACGTTCATGCCGGCCTCCAGCGCCGCGACGATGTGCGCGACCGAGTCCGGCCCCAGTCGGCCGCCGGCATTGGCCACGCCGACGATCATGGTGTTGGCGCCGGCGGCGCGGGCCTGGGCGAAGTCCATGTCCGGCACGTCTACGCTGGTCCTGCACTCCGGGCCGCGGAACTGGCCCACGCACCACTGCGGCCGGAACTGCACCAGCCCGCGCGCGGTCTTGGCCGCGAGGTCGTCCGGCGCATTGCCCAGATACAGCAGGAACGGCGGCGGCCAGTGCGAGGCGTCTGCAGTGGCGGCGGAAGCGATGGACATGAGGCGAAGGTCCTGTGGCCCGTGCCGGGCAAGGGAGGGGAGTCCATGTTCTGGCCTGCGCGGCCCCGCCGCCATTGAAAAGATGCCCGCCACGCATAACCCCGGGCTATGGCATCGCCGGACACTAGCCAGAAGGTATTAGGGCGACGCCGGGAAAGCCCGGCCTGTCATTCCGGACGCAGCGGGGAATCCCGGAAAATCAAGCGCATGGATTTCTCCCCCGGACCAGGTCCGGGGTCGAAATGACGGTTCTCCAGCGCGGCCTCCACGCGATGCCGGACGCGGGCGACGGCCCGCGATGGCAAACTGCAGCCATGGGTTCCCCCGTGATCCTGGTCGCCGACGACCATCCGCTGTTCCGCGCCGCCGTGCTGCACGCCCTGCGCGCGGCGATGCCGCAGGCCGACGTGGTCGAGACCGCCAGCGCGCCGGCGCTGGGACAGGCGCTGCTCGCGCATCCGCAGGCCGACCTGGTGCTGCTCGACCTGACGATGCCCGGTGCGCGCGGCTTCTCGGTGCTGCTGCACGTGCGCGGCGAGCATCCGCAGGTGCCGGTGGTAGTGATCTCGTCGAACGACCATCCGCGCGTGATCCGCCGCGCGCAGCAGTTCGGCGCCGCGGGCTTCATCCCGAAATCGGCGCCGGCCGAGGCGATCGGCGAGGCGGTGGCGGCGGTGCTCGACGGCGGCAGCTGGTTCCCGCCGATGGCCGCGGAGCGCTCCCAGGCCGACGCCGAGCTGGCGGCGAAGCTGGCGCAGCTCACGCCGCAGCAGTTCCGCGTGCTGCTGTGCCTGGCCGATGGCCTGCTCAACAAGCAGATCGCGCACGAGCTGGGGCTGGCGGAGAACACGGTCAAGGTGCACGTCACCGCGATCCTGAAGAAGCTCGACTGCTACAGCCGCACGCAGGCGGCGGTGCTGGTGAAGGGGCTGGAGCCGGAAAGCAGCGCCTGAGCGGCAGGGCAGGTCGGCGGCAGGGCCGTTGCAATCGCTGCCCTCGCGAAGGAAGGAGGACAGGCCCGTCCAGGCGTTTCTCCTTCCGTGTGCGACGACAACGAGTCCTGTCATCCCGGCGACGGCAGTGAATCCTGTCATCCCGAGCGCAGCGAGGGATCTGCCCCTGCAGGCTACGCACGGTCAACGCGCAGAAGCAGATCCCTCGCTGCGCTCGGGATGACATCCTGATGGATGTCGTCAACGGTGGTGAGGCGGCATCTGGCGCAACAGCGCGCAGGAGCAGATCCCTCACTGCGTTCGGGATGACATCCTGAGGGATGCCGTCAACGGTGCCGCAGCAGCATCTGGCTCATCAGCGCGCGCAGTGCCGGCGCGCGCACCGGCTTGGACAGGAAGCCCCAGCCGCGTTCGGCGGCGTCGCGCTGCAGGGCCTCGTCGCGTTCGGCGGTCACCAGGATGACGGGAGGCGATTGCCGCCAGCGCGCGCACAGTTCGCCGTACAGCGTCGGCCCGTCGATCCCGCCCATGCGCACGTCGAGCAGCACGATCTGCGGCACGTGCGCCGGTGCGGCGGTCTCCAGCGCGCCCTGCGGACCGCCGGCGAACGGCACCACGCAGCGCCAGCGCTGCAGCAGCGTGCGCGTGGCCTCGCACACGCGCGGATCGTCGTCGATGCACCAGGCCGTGCAGCCGTGCAGCGGACCGTCGTCCTGCGGGCCTGCTTCCGCGGTCGGCGCCGGCATCGCGGGTGCCACCGCGCCGGCATCGGCATCGGCGAGCGGCACGACGACCCGGAACACGCTGCCCTGCCCGGGCTGCGAGCGCAGGCCGATGCGATGGCCGAGCAACCGGCCGATGCGCTCGACGATCGCCAGCCCCAGCCCGGCGCCGCGATCGTCGCCGTGGCCGTCGTCGAGGCGGCGGAATTCCTCGAAGATCTCGCGCTGCAGGCGCTCGGGAATGCCCGGCCCCTGGTCGTGGACCTCGATGCGCACGCAGTCGCCGTCGCGGCGGCAGCCGAGCACGATGCGCCCGCGGCGCGTGTAGCGCACCGCGTTCGACAGGAAGTTCTGCACGATGCGGCGCAGCAGCGCCTCGTCGCTGCGGACCACGAGGCGCGTGGGCACGTAGGCCAGCTCCAGCCCGCGCGACGCGGCGAGGATGCCGAACTCGCGCGCCAGCGCGTCGAGCAGCGGATCCAGCGCGAACGGACGGATGTCCACCTGCAGCGTGCCGGCCTCCAGCCGCGAGATGTCGAGCAGGCTGGTCAGCACCGCGTCCTGCGCGTTCAGCGCGGCCTCGACGTGGTCGGCGACTTCGCGCCGGTCGTCCGCGGGCAGGCGCGAACGCAGCGCCGACAGGAACATCCGCGCCGCGTTCAGCGGCTGCAGCAGGTCGTGCACGGCGGCAGCGACGAAGCGCGTCTTGTAGCGGTTGGCCTGCTCGGCCTCGCGCCGCGCCTGGTCGAGGTCGGCGGTGCGCTCGGCGATGCGCTGCTCCAGCGCGTCGGCCAGCGAGCGCAGTTCGCGCGCAGTGTTCTTGTAGCCGGTGATGTCGGCATAGCTGGTGACGAAGCCGCCGTCGGGCAGGGGCGTGCCGCGGATCTCGAGCACGGTGCCGTCCTGCTTCTCGCTCTCGCGCGCGTGCGGCTTGCCGCTGCGCAGGTGGTCTAGGCGGCGCTGGATCGCATCCTCCACCGGGCCCGGGCCGAGCAGGCCGCGTTCGGCGTTGTAGCGGAACACGTCCTCGATCGGGCGGCCGACGTGGATGAAGCCGGGCGGGAAGCGGAACAGCTCGAGATAGCGGCGGTTCCACGCCACCAGCCGCAGGTTGGCGTCGATGATCACCACGCCCTGCGGCAGGTGTTCGAGCTGGCGGCTGAGGCCGCCGTCGGCGAGCTGCGCGGCCTCGATCACGCCGTCGCGCGCGGTGCGCAGTTCGTGCGCGTGCTGCTGCACCAGCGCCTCGAGTTCGGCGCGGTTGCGCTGGCGCAGGGCGGCGATGCGCCGGCGCTGCTGCACGAACAGCGCCAGCAGCACCAGCGCCAGCCACAGCAGCGCGGCGGCGGTCGCGGCCTGGCGCGCGGCGGCGCCCGTCGGCGCGGAGACGTCGCGCAGCAGGTGCAGCGTCCAGTCCGGCTCGCGCGGCAAGGACGCGCGGATCCACAGCCAGTCGCCGGCGCGTGCCGGCGCGGCCGGGCGGACCAGCGTGGCGTCGCGGTCGAGCGCGCGCGGGCGCAGGGCCGACATCGGACGCAGCGGCTGCACGCCGTACTGGCGGGTGGCCTGCAGTTCCCGCAGCGCGTCCCTGCCCAGCGGCCGCAGCGTGCGGTAGCGCCAGTCGTCCTGGCTGGCGAGGAAGACCACGCCGTGGCGGTCGCTGACCAGCACGGTGCCGTCCACGCGCAGCCATTCGCGCTCCAGCGCCGAGAGCTGGATCTTGATCACGACCACGCCGAGCGGTTCGCCATCGTCGCCGCGGACCAGCTCCGAGAGGAAATAGCCGGGCACGCCGGTGGTGACGCCGATGCCGTAGAACCGCCCCTGGCCTTCGGCCAGCGCCTGCCGCACGTAGGGGCGGAAGCCGTAGTGCTCGCCGACGTTGCTGCCCGGTTCGCGCCAGTTGCTGGCCGCGACCGCGCTGCCGCGGGCGTCGATCAGGGTCAGCGTCGAGGCCTGCGCGGTGCGATTGGCTTCCTCCAGCCGCAGGTTCAGGCGCTGGCGCGCGGCTGCGTCGACCGGGCCGGAGACGGCCGCGCGCAATTCCGGGTCCAGCGCCAGCACCTGCGGCAGCGCGCGGTAGCGGTCGACCAGTTGCTCCAGCGCGCGAGTGTGCAATGCGAGCTGCTGTCGCGACTGCTGCGCCTGCCGCGCCAGCTCGCGGCGTTCGCCCCAGCCGTGGCCGAGCGTCGCGAGCAGCACGGTGCCGCCCGCGACGAGGAGCAGGGCAAGCAACCATTTTCGCAGGCGCCATTCGCGTCGCATGGACGCGAGTGTAGTGGGAGCGCCTTCAGGCGCGACTGTTTCCGGCGCGGCGTAGCTTCCGGTCGCGGCTGAAGCCGCTCCTGCAGGAGGAATCCCTCCGCGCCTGCGGGTGGAGGGTCGGGGTGGGCGCGCGAGGCGCGCAGCGCCGAGTCCGGAAGCCGCCTAGTACCAATGCGTTATCGGCACCGCGGATGCACGCAGGTACAAAGGGTCCCGCGTTCCGGACGGATTCCCCCAGCAAGATGCACGCCATCCCACAGCACGATGCCGCGCCGCCGGTGCGCCTGCCCCTGTATCGCCAGCTCTACGTGCAGGTGCTGCTGGCGATCGTGCTCGGCGCGGTGCTGGGCCATTTCCAGCCGGCGCTGGCCGAGCAGTTCAAGCCGCTGGGCGACGGATTCATCAAGCTGGTGAAGATGATCATCGCGCCGGTGATCTTCCTGACCATCGTCACCGGCATCGCCGGCATGACCCAGCTGCGCACGGTCGGGCGGGTGTTCGCCAAGGCGATGGTCTACTTCCTGTTCTTCTCGACGCTGGCGCTGGTCGTGGGCATGCTCGTCGCGCACGCCGTGCAGCCCGGCGCCGGCATGAACATCGACCCGGCCTCGCTCGACAGCGCCGCGGTCGAAGGCTACGTGCAGAAGTCGCACGAGATGAGCCTGGTCGGCTTCCTGCTCGACGTCATCCCGAACACGCTGGTCGGCGCCTTCGTCGACGGCAACATCCTGCAGGTGCTGTTCGTCGCGGTGCTGTTCGGCATCGCGCTGGCGCTGACCGGCGAGCGCGGCCGGCCGGTGCAGGCCTTCCTCGAGGCGCTGACCGCGCCGGTGTTCCGGCTGGTGCACATCCTGATGAAGGCGGCGCCGATCGGCGCGTTCGGCGCGATCGCTTTCACCATCGGCCGCTACGGCGTGGAATCGCTGGCCAACCTGGCCTGGCTGATCGGCACGTTCTACGTGACCTCGCTGCTGTTCGTGCTGTTGATCCTGGGTACGGTGTCGCGGCTGTGCGGCTTCTCCATCTTCAGGCTGATCCGCTACCTGCGCGCGGAGCTGCTGCTGGTGCTGGGCACCTCGTCGTCGGAATCGGCGCTGCCCTCGCTGATGGAGAAGATGGAGCAGGCCGGCTGCCAGAAGTCGGTGGTCGGGCTGGTGGTGCCCACCGGCTATTCGTTCAACCTCGATGGCACCAACATCTACATGACCCTGGCCGCGCTGTTCATCGCGCAGGCCACCAACACCGAACTCACGCTGTGGCAGCAGGTCACGCTGCTGCTGGTGGCGATGCTCAGCTCCAAGGGCGCGGCCGGCGTCACCGGCGCCGGTTTCATCACGCTGGCGGCGACGCTGTCGGTGGTGCCGACGGTCCCGGTCGCGGGCATGGCGCTGATCCTCGGCGTCGACCGATTCATGAGCGAATGCCGCTCGATCACCAATTTCATCGGCAACGCGGTGGCCACGGTGGTGGTCGCGCGCTGGGAGAACGCGCTCGACCGCGACGCGCTCGAGCGCGCGCTGTCCGGGCCCCCCGGCGCGATCGCCGCGGCGCCGGATCCGGCCGCGGGGCCGGGCGACCCGAGGTCGCTGGACACCGACTGAAACCAATACGAACCACGCTCTTGAGGGAGGATCCATACATGCGCAAGCCACATCGTTCCGCGGCGACCCGAGGCACCATCACCGTCGCCCTGCTGGCGGCGGCCATCCAGACCGCGCTGGCGCAGACGCCGCCGCCCGAACCCGTGCAGGCGCCAGCGGAGACGCCGTCCGAGGCCGTGCCGGCCACGCCGTCCGACGATACCGCGACCACCCTCGACAACGTCGTCGTGGTCGGCAGCCACATTCGCGGCGCGCCGACCACCGACGCGCTGCCGGTGGTGGTGTTCGACGCCGAACAGATCGACGCCGCGGGCGCGGTCTCGGGCGACGAACTGCTGCGCGACATCCCGCAGATGGGCGACGTGCTGTTCGATGCCTCCAACAACCCGCAGACCAGCAATGCCGCGCGCGGCGACGTCAACTCGGTGAACCTGCGCTCGCTCGGCGTAGGCAACACCCTGGTGCTGCTCAACGGCCGGCGCATCGTGCAGCATCCGACCAGCCAGGGCACCTCCGACACCGGCACGGTGCCGGTGCAGAGCTTCAACTCCAACTCGATCCCGGTGGCGGGGCTCGACCGCGTCGAGGTGCTGCTCGACGGCGCCGCGGCGATCTACGGCGCCGACGCGGTCGCCGGCGTGGTCAACACCGTGCTGCAGGGCGATTTCGACGGCCTCGAGGTCAGCACGCGCTTCGGCACCGCCGAGGGCACCGGCATGGACGAGTTCGAGGCCAACGTGTTCACCGGCTGGAACTTCGACCGCGGCAACGTGTCGCTGTTCGTGAACTACGTCAACCGCTCTGCACTGTGGGCCGAGGACCAGGAATTCACCCGATCCGACGACCTGCGCCCGCTGTTCGAAGGCTATCCCGACTTCGCCGACGTGGCCGCGCTCGACGGCCGTTCCTCGCACGCGCCGTGGGCGCGCACGAGCGTGGGCACGCGGCCGGTGATCCGCTCCAACGGCGTGGCGGTGACCAACGCCGCCGGCGCGTTCCATGTGAAGCCGGACGCGGGCTTCGGCGCCTGCGCGGTCGACTACGGCGACGGCCTGTGCCTGGGCACAGGCAACACCAACTACAACACCACCCACCGCGAGCTGCGCTACGACACGCGCCACGGCACCACGGTGCGCCCCTCGGTGGAGCGCGTGAACCTGCACCTGAGCGGCCACTTCGACCTGACCGACGGCGTCGAGTTCTTCGGCGAGGCCGGCTATTACGAGGCGACCAGCCACGCGACGCAGCCGCCGGTAGTCAACCTCAACAGCCTGTGGATCCCGGCCAGCAACTACTGGAACCCGTTCGGCCCGGTGGCCTTCGCCGACGGCACGGCCAATCCCAACCGCCTGCCCGGCCTGACCGGCGTGCCGGACGAAGGCCTGCCGGTGCTGCTGAGCAACTACCGCTACGTCGACGTCGGCTTCCAGGACGTCGAGGTGAAGAACTACCAGGCGCGCTTCCTCGCCGGCCTGCGCGGCGAGTGGAACGGCTTCGACTGGGAAACCGCGCTGGTCTATTCCGAGGCACAGGCCGAGGACCATTCGACCAACGTCGACATGACCGCGCTGCAGCGGCAGCTGGCGCTGTCCAATCCCGACGCCTACAACCCGTTCAACGGCGGCTGCGCCACGACCACCAGCTGGGGCGACTGCTCGCCCAGCTCGCAGGCGGCGATCGACGCGATCACCATGGATCTCGTGCGCACCTCGCGCACCACGCTGGCCATGGCCGACTTCCGCATGAACCGCGGTGACCTGTTCTCGCTGCGCGCGGGCGACGTCGGCATGGCCTTCGGCGTGGAGGCGCGGCGCGAGACGCAGAAGGACGACCGCGACGCCAACCTCGACGGCACCATCACCTTCGTCGACATGGTCACCGGCGAGACCAACCCCAGCAACGTCGCCGCGGTCAGCCCGAACCCGGACACCTCCGGTTCGCGCACGGTCGGTTCGGCCTTCATCGAATTCGCGGTGCCGCTGGTGTCGCCGGACATGGGCGTGCCGCTGGTGCGCAGCCTCGACGTGCAGCTGGCCGGCCGCTACGAGCACTACTCCGACTTCGGCTCCGTGGCCAAGCCCAAGATCGCGCTGGCCTGGGACGTGGTGGACGGCGTGCGCCTGCGCGGTTCCTACTCCGAAGGCTTCCGCGCGCCCAACCTCGAGCAGACCCACGCCACGCAGTACGCGCGGCTGGCCGGCGGCGTGGACTACGTGCGCTGCGAGGCGCAGCTGCGCACCGGCGCGATCGACTCGATGGGCGCCTGCGCGCAGAACACCTCGGGCGTGTCGCTGCTGGTCGCCGGCAACCCGGAGCTGGAGCCGGAGGAGAGCACCAACGTCTCCTACGGCCTGGTGTTCCAGCCGACCTTCCTGCCCGAGTCCGCCGGCACGCTCACCCTGACCGTCGACCGCTGGCGCATCGAGCAGGAGCAGATCGTCGGCCTGCTCGGCGCGCAGACCGCGCTGGTCGTCGACTACCTCGACCGCGTGCAGGGCGGATCGAATTCGCTGGTGAACCGCGCCGCCCCGACGCCCGAGGACATCGAACTGTTCGAGGGCAGCGGTCTGGCGCCGGTCGGCGACGTGATCTCGATCAGCGACCAGTTCATCAACCTGCAGCCGCAGACCGCCGCCGGCATCGACTTCGGCCTGCACTGGCAGAAGCGGCGCACCCGCCTGGGCAACTTCAGCGTGCGCCTCAACGCCAGCAAGCTGACCGAGTTCACCCGCGACCCGGGCCCGATCGTCAACGAGCTGTACGCCGCGCGCGACGCCGGCACCATCGACCCGCTGACCCCGCTGCCCGATTCCAGCCAGCTGATCGGCCAGAACGGTCGACCGGAGTGGAGGATCAACAGCTCGTTCACCTGGAGCCAGGGGCCGTGGCGCGCGGGCGTGTCGGCGCGCTACCGCAGCTCGTTCGAACAGCCGGCGCTGCTGGGCGAGTCGGGCGATCCCTGGGTGGTCGATTCGCGCACGACCGGCAACCTCTACGGGCAATACCGCTTCGAGGGCGGCACCGCGGTGCGCCTGGGCGTGAACGACGTGACCGACGAAGGACCCTCGCTGGCCGACGGCGGCTACCGCGGCTCCGTGGACCAGCCCTGGGGACGCTACTGGTACGTCAACATCAGCCACTCGTTCTGAACCGGCGTCGGAAACCCCCAGCTTGTCATCCCGAACGCAGTGAGGGATCTCGTTCGATCAAGCGCCTGGATCGAGCAACCACGACCCTGCCCTTGTAGGAGCGGCTTCAGCCGCGACAGGCATCCGGCGATGCCGGACGTGGTCGCGCCTGAAGGCGCTCCTACAATCAGGTACCCGATAGCAAATTGGCCACAATATTCCTTGAGGCAGTGGACGGTATGCATACAGTCGTGCGTGACATGACGCGGGGCATCGCGGCCGGCGCGCTGGCCGCGATGCTCGCTGCCCCCGCCGTCGTCGCTGCGGCCGACGCGCCGCTGTTCGCGCCGACCCACTGCCCGGCCTCCGTCGCCGACATCGCCGACTGCCACGCCGCGCGCGATGCCAACGGCGCCTGGCTGCTGGTCGCGATGCCGCGCGAATGGAACCGGCGGCTGCTGGTCCACGCCCACGGCGGTCCGCGGCTGGGTGCGCCCAAGGACGGCGATTCGGCCGAGGACCTCGACCGCTTCTCGGTGATGGTGCGCGACGGCTACGCCTGGATCGGCTCGACCTACCGCCGCGGCGGCTACGGCGTACGCAGCGCCGCCGCGGACGCCGAGGAGAGCCGCCGCCTGTTCGTCGAGCGCTGGGGCCGGCCCGAGCGCACCGTGCTGCACGGCCAATCCTGGGGCGGCAACGTCGCGGCCAAGACCGCCGAACTGCATGCGCTCGACCTCGACGGCCGCGCCAGCTACGACGCGGTCCTGACCACCAACGGTGTGCTCACCGGCGGCACCCGCGCCTACGGCTTCCGCGCCGACCTGCGCGCGGTGTACCAGTACTACTGCCGCAACCATCCCGCGCCGGACGAACCGCCGTACCCGCTGTGGCAGGGCCTGCCGATCGGATCGAAGATGGATCGCGACGAACTGCGCCGCCGCGTCGACGCCTGCACCGGCGTCGACACCGCGCCGGGCAAGCGCACGCCGCGGCAGGCCGCGCGGCTGGCCGACATCGTCGCGGTGACCGGCGTGGCCGAGCGGCAGCTGGTCGCCCACCTCGCCTGGGGCACGTTCCACTTTCGCGACCTCGTGCACAGGCGCCTGCACGGCCGCAACCCCTTCGACAACACCGGCACCGTCTACCGCGGCTCGCGCGACGACGATGCGCTCAACGCCGGCGTCGAGCGTTTCGCGGCCGATCCCGAAGCGGTCGCGATGCTGGCCTACGACGCCGACCTGTCCGGCCTGATCGTGCTGCCGACGCTGGCGATCCACGCCGCGCACGACCCGGTGGTCTCGCCGCAGGCGCTGGCCGCGTACCGCGGGACGGTCGATGCCTCCGGGCGCGGCCACCTGCTGGCGCAGGCGAAAACCGACGAGCACGAGCACAGCCGGCTGCGCGATGCGACCTATCGCGGTGCGTTGCGGGCGCTGGAGGCGTGGCTGGACACCGGCGCGCGTCCGGATGCGGCGATCCTCCAGGCGACCTGCGTGGCCGTGGCCGGGAACCCGGCGGACTGCCGCTTCCTGCCGCCGTGAGCGGCGCGCCATCGGCCACCGGCATTTGCGCGCCGGGATAGCGCTTACAGGCCGCGGCACCGTGGTTTGTACGGGGTTGCCGCAGCGCGGCAACGATCGTGCAAGGCCCGCACCACGACGAACGGCTAGAATCCACGTTCCGCACACGGCCAGCCCATGATGTCCGACGAGTCGTCCAACAGCACCGAAAGCGCGCAGGAATTCCGCCAGGCCGCGCTCGACTACCACCGCGTTGCGCCCAAGGGCAAGATCAAGGTCGTCGCGACCAAGCCGATGCTGACCCAGCGCGACCTGGCGCTGGCGTACTCGCCGGGCGTGGCCTACGCCTGCGAGGAGATCGCGGCCGACCCGACCAAGGCCAGCGAGTACACCGCGCGCGGCAACCTGGTGGCGGTGATCTCCAACGGCACCGCGGTGCTGGGCCTGGGCGACATCGGCCCGCTGGCGGGCAAGCCGGTGATGGAAGGCAAGGGCGTTCTGTTCCAGAAGTTCGCCGGCATCGACGTGTTCGACATCGAGATCGACGAGCGCGACCCGGACAAGCTGGTCGACATCATCGCCTCGCTGGAGCCGACCTTCGGCGGCATCAACCTCGAGGACATCAAGGCGCCGGAGTGCTTCATCGTCGAGCGCAAGCTGCGCGAGCGGCTCAACATCCCGGTGTTCCACGACGACCAGCACGGCACCGCGATCATCGTCGGCGCGGCGGTGGTCAACGCGCTGGAGATCGCCGGCAAGGACATCGCGCAGGTGCGCGTGGCCACCACCGGCGCCGGCGCCGCCGGCATCGCCTGCCTGGACATGCTGGTGGCGCTGGGGCTGAACCCGGAGAACATCACCGCCTTCGACCGCGGCGGCGTGATCCACACCGGGCGCACCGACCTGGACGAGGCCAAGCGCCGCTACGCGCGCGACACCGACCAGCGCACGCTGGCCGAGATCGTCGCCGGCGCCGACATCTTCCTCGGCCTGTCGGCCGGCGGCATCCTCAAGCCCGAGATGGTCGCGACGATGGCCGATAGGCCGATCATCCTGGCCCTGGCCAACCCGTACCCGGAGATCCTGCCCGAGGACGCGAAGGCGGTGCGCCCGGACGTGATCATCGCCACCGGGCGCTCGGACTACCCCAACCAGGTCAACAACGCGGTCTGCTTCCCGTACATCTTCCGCGGCGCGCTGGACGTGGGCGCGACCGGGATCAACGAGGCGATGAAGCTGGCCTGCGTGAAGTCGATCGCGGCGCTGGCCAAGAGCGAGGCCAGCGACCTGGGCGCCGCCTACGGCGAGGAGATCCCGAGCTTCGGCCCGGAGTACATCATCCCGCGCCCGTTCGACCCGCGCCTGCTGACCCAGCTCTCGCCCTGCGTGGCGCAGGCGGCGATGGACTCGGGCGTGGCCCTGCGGCCGATCACCGACATGGCGGCCTACCGCGAGAAGCTGGGCCAGTTCATCTACCGCACGGGCCTGGTGATGAAGCCGGTGTACGACCGCGCCCGCGGCGACCGCCAGCGCGTGGTCTACGCCGAGGGCGAGGAGGAGACCGTGCTGCGCGCGGTGCAGACCATCGTCGACGAGGGCCTGGCACATCCGATCCTGATCGGTCGCCCGGACGTGATCGAGATGCGCATCCAGCGGCTCGGCCTGCGCCTGCGCATGGGCGAGGATTTCGAGGTCACCAACGTCAACGACGACCCGCGCTTCAACGACTACTGGCGCCACTACCACGCGCTGACCGAGCGCCGCGGCGTGACGCCCGACGCGGCCAAGGCGCTGTTGCGCTCGCGCACCACCCTGATCGCCGCGATCATGGTCGACCGCGGCGAGGCCGACGCCATGATCACCGGCCTGGTCGGCCGCTTCCACAAGAAGCTCGGCTACATCCGCAGCGTGTTCCCGCTCGACCCGGGCGTGCAGAGCACCTCGGCGATGACCGGCGTGGTCAACGACCGCGGCCTGTGGTTCTTCGTCGACACCCACGTGCAGCCGGAGCCGACGCCGGAACAGATCGCCGAGAGCACCATCCAGGCCGCCTACCGGCTCAAGCTGTTCGGCATCGAGCCGAAGATCGCGCTGATGTCGCACTCCAACTTCGGCAGCCACGACGACCCGAGCGCGCGCAAGATGCGCCAGGTGCGCGACATCCTGGCCAAGCGCGCGCCGAAGCTCGAGGTCGACGGCGAGATGCAGGGCGACACCGCGTGGGACGACAGCCTGCGCCGGCGGATCTTCCCCAACACCACGATGGAAGGCCGCGCCAACCTGTTCGTGATGCCGAACCTGGACGCGGCCAACATCACCTACAACATGATCCGGGTGATGACCAACGGCGTCGCGCTGGGGCCGATCCTGATGGGCATCAACAAGCCGGCGCACGTGCTGACCCAGACCTCGACGCCGCGGCGCGTGGTCAACATGACCGCGATCGCCGCGGTCGAGGCGCAGATCCGCAGGCAGATGGAGGCGGAGCGGCGGGGCTGAATCCGTTCCGGCATGCGGTACGACCGTCGGATGTTTTCCCGCGACCCTCGGATGTCATTGGTCTTGGGGGGAACCCCCCGACTTTGCCGGGGGATACTTACTCGAGCCATTCGGCTGCGCTCGGGGCAGGCTCCGCGGGGGATATGTCTTGCTGCCTTCGGACACAAGATCCCTCGCTACGCTCGGGATGACAGTTGGGTCGGGATGACAGTTGGGTCGGGATGACGGTTGGATTGGGGTGGCGGTTGTGTCGGGACGACAATCGGGGGATCCGCGGCTCCCGTTTGCAGGTCATCCGGCCAGCAGTTGGCGCAGCAGCCCCGGCAATGCATCCAGGTCGTCCTTGAGCAGCAGCCCGCCCGCCGCGGGCGGCTCGTCGCCGGGCGCCATCGGTGCGCCGGTCAGGAACACGAAGGGCAGCGACGGATCGTGTGCGCGCACCAGCGCCAGCGCTTCGGCGCCGGAGAAGCCGGGCAGGTTGACGTCCGAGACCACCGCCTGCGGCGCGAACGCGCCCAGCGCCGCGCGCAGCCCGTCGGCGGTAGACACCCGCCGGCATTCGACCGCCAGGCCGCCCTTGCGCAACGCGAACTCGGCCAATTCGGCGTCGTCGCGCGAATCGTCGACCAGCAGCACGCGCCACGCGTCCCGCGCGGGCGCACCATCCGCCCCGGCCTGCGTGGGCATGCGCGCTCAGTCCTTGTGCGGGGCTTCGTTGAGCACCGCCCAGAACCGCCCGAGCGTGCGCACCGCGTCGAAGAACTGGTCCACGTCCACCGGCTTGACCACGTAGGCGTTCACGCCCAGGTCCCAGCTGCGCGCAAGGTCGCTTTCCTCGCGCGAGGACGACAGGATCACGATCGGCAGCGACCGGAAGCGATCCTCCTTGCGCAGTTCGGTCAGCACTTCCAGGCCATCCATGCGCGGCATCTTGATGTCGAGCAGCAGGACCGCCGGATCGCCCTCGCCGCGGTCGGCGAACCTGCCGCGGCGCAGCAGGTAGTCCAGCGCCTCGACGCCGTCCTCGACGTGGACGATGGGATTGGCCAGGTGGGCGTCGCGCAGCGCGTCGATCGCCATCTCGGCGTCGTGTGGGCTGTCTTCGGCCAGCAGGATGGTGCGCAGTTCGGTCATGTCGAGCTCTCGTTCGGTCCGGGCATGTCGCCCGTGGCGGGCAGGGTGAAGTGGAAGGTGGCGCCGGCGCCGGGTTCGGCCTCGGCCCAGATGCGGCCGCCGTGGCGCGCCAGCACCCGGCGCACGCTGGCCAGCCCGATCCCGGTGCCCGGGAACTCGCTGGCCGCGTGCAGCCGCTGGAACACGCCGAACAGCTTGCCGGCATAGCGCATGTCGAAGCCGGCGCCGTTGTCGCGCACCTGGAAGTGGTGCGCGTCGTCGCTGCGCTGGTAGGCGACCTCGATCTGCGCCGGCTCGCTGCCGCGGCTGTACTTGACCGCGTTGCCGAGCAGGTTCAGCCACACCTGCCGCAGCATGTTCTCGTCGCCCGCCACCACCGGCAGCGGCGCGACATGCCATGCGATCGCGTGGCCCGGCGACTCGTTGGCGTTGTTCGAATCCAGCATCGCCCGGGTCTCGGACACCAGCGACTGCATGTCCACCGTCTGCAGGCGCAGCGCGCTGCGGCCCAGGCGCGAGTACACCAGCAGATCGTCGATCAGCGCCGACATGCGCTGCGCCGAGGACACCATCACCTCGAGGTAGTGCTTCGACTTGTCGTCGATGCCCTCGCCCAGGTGGCGGCCGAGCTTGTCGCCGAAGCCGGCGATGTGCCGCAGCGGCGCGCGCAGGTCGTGCGAGACCGAATAGCTGAAGGCCTCCAGCTCGCGGTTCACGTCCGAGACCTGCTCGATCTTGCCCTCCAGCTGGCGGTTGAGCTCGCGGATCTGGCGGTCGCTGGCCTTCTGCACGCTGACGTCGCTGGCGGTGATCAGGGCCACCGCGCCGTCGCCGTCGGGCAGGGGCATGGGCCGGGCGTTGATCAGCATGGTGCGCTCGACGTCGTCGGCGGTGCGCTGGACCTGCTCGTGGTCCCACAGCTCGCGGCCGCGCGCGAGCACGTCGCCCAGGCGCCGCAGGGTGCGCTCGTCGCGCCAGGCGCCGCCGCCGATGTCGGCGAGCAGCTGGCCGCGCGCGTCCCCCGACACGCCGTAGAGTTCGGCGAAGGCGGCGTTGTGCATCACCACGCGCAGGTCGTGGTCGGCCAGCACGATCGGTTCGCGCACGGTGTCGAGCACCACGCCGGCGCGCGCGCTGGCGCGCTGGGAGCTGCTTTCCGCGCGCAGGCGGTGGGACACCTGCCGCGCCGAGTACGCCAGCACGCCGCCCAGCAGCAGCAGCTGCGCGGCCATCGCCGCCCACGTCGCGATCCGGGCCCGCCGTTCCACGCGCTCGGCGCGCGCCTGGCGGATCGCCAGCAGCCGCTGCTCCTCCGCGACGATCCCGCCGACCAGGTCGTGGATCGGATAACGCTCCACCATCGCCTCGATGTCGGCGGCGGACACCTCCACCCCGGTATCGATCATGCGGTCGGCCTGCGCCTTGCGCATGATGATGTTGGCCTGCAGGGCGCCCAGGCGCAGGTGCTGCTCCGGATTGTCGCGGGTCAGTCCTTCCAGCTCCTCCAGCGCCGGGGCGATCCGCGCGCGGCTGTCGTCGATGCGCTCGCGCAGCAGCAGGCCGTCGACGCCGCCCGCCAGCGACAGCGCGCCCGCCTCCAGGTTGCGCATGTCCGCGGCCAGCGCGTGCACGCGCGCCTCCACCCGATGGGTGTGCGCGACCATGGTCCAGGCTTCGTCGATGTCCTGCGCGGCCTGGCGCAACAGCAGGAACGGCGTCACCACGATCAGCACGACCGCGAGCCCGAGCGCGGGCAGGCGCCAGTTCGACAGCGGTTGCGGCAGGGCGGAAGACGACATCGGGCGGTGCGGTTGACGGATGGGCGGTCGCGGTCCGGGCGGGCGAACCGGGCCGCGGACCTGCCGGCAGCCGACCGCCGCCCCCCGGTCCAGCGGTCGCCCATCTTGACATCGATCCGTGCACGCGGCGCGAAGGCGGCGCCGATGTCCCTCCGGACAACGCTGCGTTGCGGCCTCGCCGGACGAGCCCGCTGCTAGAATCCGGACTCTAAAACCCCCACGAACATGTGCGGCCGGCGGGCCGCGAGCGGAGCAAGGCGATGAACTGGCTGAACGACGTGCTGCAGAACGACCCCGACCCCACCGAGACCCGCGAGTGGATCGAATCGCTGAAGGCGGTCATCGACCACGGCGGGCCGGAGCGCGCGCACCAGCTGCTCGAGGACATGGTCGAACTGACCCGCCGCGCCGGCGCCCACCTGCCGTTCGCCCCGACCACCGAGTACATCAACACCATCCCGCCCCACCTGGAGCCGAAGATCCCCGGCGACCAGACCCTGGAGTGGAAGATCCGCTCGATCATCCGCTGGAACGCGATGGCGATGGTGGTGCGCGCCAACCGCAAGCCCGGCGACCTCGGCGGCCACATCGCCAGCTTCGCAAGCTCCGCCACGCTCTACGACGTCGGCTTCAACCACTTCTTCCGCGCCCCGAGCGCCGACCACCCGGGCGACCTGATCGCCCCGCAGGGCCACAGCTCGCCCGGCATCTACGCCCGCGCCTTCCTCGAAGGCCGCATCAGCGAATCGCAGATCGACAACTTCCGCATGGAGGTCGACGGCCGCGGCATCTCGTCCTACCCGCACCCCTGGCTGATGCCCGATTTCTGGCAGGTGCCGACGGTGTCGATGGGCCTTGGCCCCATCGCCGCGATCTACCAGGCGCGCAACTGGAAATACCTCGAGCACCGCGGCCTGATGCCCAAGTCCGACCGCAAGGTCTGGTGCTTCATGGGCGACGGCGAGACCGACGAGCCCGAGAGCCTGGGCGCGCTGTCGATCGCCGGCCGCGAAGGCCTGGACAACCTCGTCTTCGTCATCAACTGCAACCTGCAGCGCCTCGACGGCCCGGTGCGCGGCAACGGCAAGATCATCCAGGAACTGGAGAGCCAGTTCCGCGGCGCCGGCTGGAACGTCATCAAGACCATCTGGGGCAGCTACTGGGATCCGCTGCTGGCCAAGGACCACCAGGGCCTGCTCAAGAAAGTGATGATGGAAACCGTCGACGGCGAATACCAGAACTGCAAGGCCTTCGGCGGCGCCTACACGCGCGAGAACTTCTTCGGCAAGACGCCGGAGACGCTGGCGATGGTCGCCAGCCTTTCCGACGACGACATCTGGCGCCTCAACCGCGGCGGCCACGACCCGCACAAGGTCTACGCCGCCTACGACAGCGCGATGAAGACCACCGGCCAGCCCACCGTCATCCTCGCCAAGACGGTGAAGGGCTATGGCCTGGGCAGCGCCGGCGAGGCGCTCAACCCCACCCACAACACCAAGAAGCTCGACGACGACGCGGTGCGCGCCTTCCGCGACCGCTTCAAGATCCCGGTCGACGACGAACTGCTCAAGGACGGCAACATCCCGTTCTACCACCCCGGCGAGAAGTCCGAGGAAGTGCAGTACCTGCTCGAGCGCCGCAACGCGCTGGGCGGCTTCCTGCCGCAGCGCCGCCGCAAGGCCGACGAGAAGATCGCAACGCCGAAGCTGGAAGCCTTCGAGCGCCTGCTCAAGAGCACCGGCGAGCGCGAGATGTCGACCACGATGGCCTTCGTGCAGACGCTCAACATCATCCTGCGCGACAAGCAGGTCGGCCCGCGCGCGGTGCCGATCGTCTGCGACGAGGCCCGCACCTTCGGCATGGAGGGCCTGTTCCGCCAGATCGGCATCTACGCGCCGGAAGGCCAGAAGTACAAGCCGGTCGACCGCGACCAGCTGATGTACTACCGCGAGGACAGCACCGGCCAGGTGCTGCAGGAAGGCATCACCGAGGCCGGCGCCTTCGCCTCGTGGATGGCCGCGGCCACCAGCTACAGCACCAACAACCTGCAGCTGCTGCCGTTCTACATCTACTACTCGATGTTCGGCTTCCAGCGCGTCGGCGACGCCGCCTGGCAGGCCGCCGACATGCGCGCGCGCGGCTTCCTGCTCGGCGGCACCGCCGGCCGCACCACCCTCAACGGCGAAGGCCTGCAGCACGAGGACGGCCACTCGCACCTGCTGTCGGGCGCCATCCCCAATTGCCGCAGCTACGACCCGACCTTCGCCGGCGAAGTCGCCGTGATCCTGCAGCACGGCATGCAGCGCATGATCGAGGACCAGGTGGACGAGTACTACTACCTGACCCTGATGAACGAGAACTACAGCCATCCGGACCTCCCGGAAGGCGCCGCCGAAGGCGTCATCAAGGGCATGTACCTGCTCAAGGACGCCGGCAAGGCGAAGAAGGGCGAACTGCGCGTGCAGCTGCTCGGCAGCGGCACCATCCTGCGCGAGGCCATCGCCGCCGCCGACCTGCTGGACAAGGACTTCGGCGTCACCGCCGACATCTGGTCCTGCCCCAGCTTCACCGAACTGCGCCGCGACGGCTACGACGCCGAGCGCTGGAACCGCCTGCATCCCGAGTCCAAGCCGCGCAAGGCCTACGTCACCGAGTGTCTCGAAGGCCGCCAGGGCCCGGTGATCGCCGCCACCGACTACGTCCGCAACTTCACCGACCAGATCCGCGCATTCATTCCGGCCACGTACACCGTGCTCGGCACCGACGGCTTCGGCCGCAGCGACACGCGTGCGAACCTGCGCAGGCACTTCGAGGTGGATCGCTACTACATCGCCCACGCGGCGATCGATGCGCTGGCGAAGGACGGGAAGATGACGGCGAAGGATGCGGCAAGGGCGATCAAGCTATACAAGCTGGATCAGGAGAAGCCGAATCCGATCGGGGTTTGATTCATGAGGCGACGAATTCTCTAGGTCACGAGTCAGCGGTCTGGCGCCTCGTTCCCTGGTTCAGCGTTTCATTGGACATTGGTTCTCTAGCAATCGGCGGAGACGGGGATGATCCTGGGAATGGGGTGGCTGGGCAGGGCGATCGGCCTGCTGGGATTGGTGCTGGCGCTGTTGGTGGCTCATCGAGCGATCTTCCCGGGCGATGTCGAAACGGAAGCTGGGGGGCATGTGGCTGAATCGCCAAACCCTGGCCAATCCGTTCCTGACCGGGGTTCGTCAACGCCGCCGATAGCCGGTGGTCTGTCGGGAATCGGAGCTCCGTCGCGACAGAGTGCGCGTCCCGTATACCAACTGGCGTTCGCGAGAGGATTTCTTCCTTTCCTTTCCACCGGGTACCCGGCAATGGAATGGGCGGAATTCCATCACGTCATGATCGGGGACGTCACCGGGGACGGCAAGGACGATCTGATCTCCTATGGCGAGACCGAAGATCCCGTATCTCCCAGGATGTTGTACGTCTATCCGCAGTCGCCTTCCGGACTCCTGGAGTCCGCGAGGAGGTTCGTCATCGATGGATGGGATCCCGTGGTGGGCCTCTCTCTGGCGGACATGAATGGTGACGGCGTTGATGATATTGTCGTCACTCACGCGCAAGGCATATCGCTGCTGCTCACGTCTGATTCTGGTGGGCTGAGCTTGCAGCATGTGAGCTCCACCGAGCCAGACGGTTTGGAAACGAATGTCGCTGCCGTCTCTCTGGATGTCGACCAGGATGGGGCAATGGATCTGGTCAGTCACCTGAGCGTGACGCATGCAGAGTCTGGAAATATGACCTTGGACCGCAGGTCACGTTTTCGCGTGCTGTTTGGGGATGGTCGCGGAGGAGTCCTGCGATCGGAAGATACTCTCCACTTCGGTGTGGAAACCGGTGACTACGGTCATTACGACAAGGATTCCGTAACGTCTCTGGCGATTGGGGATCTGAATGGGGATGGGCTGAATGATCTTGTGACCGCGTCCAGGAAGTTCGTTTTTGCTGACCAGCAGAATCCACCTTTCATCTCCATATACGAGAACACTGGCCTCGGTGGATTTGCAGAACCATTCCTGATCAGTCTTGCAGATATTGGCGGGGAATATGTTGGCGTTGGCGATTTCAATGGCGATGGCCGGAAGGATCTGGCAGTTACGGACTCTTCGAATATCACGCCTATCAGGGTCTTTCATCAGCGGGCGGATGGTTTTCGACCGGTCCCGGACTACGCGCGGCGGACAGGCAGTATTTCGGTATCTGTGAACGGCGCAGATCTGGACCTGGATGGTAGGGATGACTTGCTGATCGGTCATTCAAACTGGGGTTTGATCAGCCACTATCTGCAGGGAAACGGCGTAATTGCGGAAGCAGTATTTACGGCGCTTTCCGGCTTCGCGGGATATCGGCTTACTGGAAGCATCAGCACCTCGGGTGTCGCTTCCGGCGATCTGAATTCGGATGGCTGCACAGATGTGGCGGTCGCGGCCAGCTTCAATGGATTGCAGGTGTTCCTGGGGAGTGATTGCGCTCCCCGCCGCGTTACTGGAGGTCGATACCCGGGGCGCCGCCGGCACTAGGTGCCAAACCAAAGAAGGCAAGACACGTGATTCAGGCTGGACCAGGAGAAGCCGAATCCGATCGCCGTGTGGCCCTCTGACGAGGCCTCAGACTGCGTTGAGGCCGTATCAACGGCGCCGTTACAGATCGGAGGTGGAGCGGGGCTGAACTGGCCGAATCGGTCCGGCGTGCCCGGGCAATCCTGCAGCGGCGGCAATCAATATTCGACCGATACCGACATCAGGCGGATCTTGTCCTGGGATTCGCCCACACGGTTGATTTCGAAATACCACCAGTTCCCGCCCAGCGAATAGGAGCCGGGGAAGGTGAGCGTCACCGACTGCTCCTGGATGTTGCCAGTATTGGCCGGGATCAGACCCGTGCTCTCGCCGCCATAGGTCTCGAAGCCGCTCCCGTGATTGAACGACGTGGGGGTGATGGAGAACCCGATGCTGTCGCGGTCGCCTGCACCGAATACCTCATAGACAATGCGCAACCGGACCGGAGCGCCCGCAGCATACGCCTTGGGCCTGTGCATGGTGAATGACATCAGTCCCGGTTCGCCTGTCCAATCCACGCCACGATAGTGCAGTGCAAGATTCCCGCCCGACCACGAGAGCGCGTGTGCCGGGAACGAGACCAGGTTGCGAGGGCTCTTGCATCGCGCGGGATCGCTCACGCACAGCTCCCTGGCCGCGTCGGCAACGCGGCTTTCGGCAACAGGGGGAAGCTTGTTGGTCTGCGCTGCGGCCGGAAGCATCAAAAAGGAAAGGATCAGGGTGGTCAGCAACATGCGCATGCGCGCTCCTCCATTCATCACCTCGCCGCCTGCCGTCGCCACACGTCATCGGTGCGCGTGGCGCATCGCCGGACTCGGTGATTCCATACCCCTGCAGCATGGCCAACGCACCCGGGCGCCGGAAGCGGACAAAACGGGTTCGGGCAGAACGGGGCTGCCACAGGCTCACTTCTTCTTGCCAGGCGAACCGGCGAAAGGATCGCCTGCCTCGGGTCAAGCTTGCTTCCAGCCTGCTATACCTTGAACCGATGTTCTCGATGCCAGCGGAGGTAGGTTGGGTGAGGCCGTCTGGCGGAATCATCCGGGAGCACCAGGGTGCGCTCCTTCCGGATGAGGCGATCAAGCTCGTCCGGTACTCCCTGCGGCGAGAGCAAGATGCTGTATTCGTCGTCAAACGAGAGCAGGCCGCGATCGAACAGCCAGTGCGCGGTTCCAGTCAGGGCGATGCCAACAGTCTGGGGGTCAGATTTGTTTTTTGATGGCGAGGCTTCTCTGGACGATCGTCTCTGCATTCATATCATGCGGGCCGTAGAACATTTGGCCGTTTGGCGGAGATTTCAAAGCGAAAGAAGTCCCGAAATGAAATCACGTTTTCATGGTTGTAGTACACGGCCTCGTCGCTACTCTTCAGTGATTCCGGCACTACAAGAGCAATGTCAGCGGCCTGCATCTCACCTAGTGCTTGGCTGGACACCCGATCATCAACCGTCGCAAGGAAGATCGCGCAGTTGAATCGCTCATGCGTGATCTGCTTCCATCGTTCGCGCAGCGTTGTTTTTGCGGAAAGGATTGCTGCTTCCAGATAGCCGCGTTTCGCGCCTGCTTGTATCGTCCGCTTGTCTGGTAGAACGAAATCAGGTCTTCGGCCTCCAAGCACTGCCTGTTCCTCGAACCGGATGTTGCCTGCCTGCAGCAAGGCGGCGAGATGGTACTCAAATGAACGACCCGCCCGCGTCTTGCGCTGCTGGCTGGCGCTAAGGAAGATGCTGTCCAGTTCGGCGAAGCCATGTACAACCGCAGCCGTGAGGCTTTGTTGCCGTATCAGGGCAGAGATCACCTCGACAGCGCGTCGCCTGAGTTCGTATCTTTTGAAGATCTGGTACTCGTAGTCTCGGCTGATGAGCATGACAGCATCACCGGGAGCGTCGGTAGCGAACGGATTGATCGTCGAGATTCCGTGGGCTCGGAAATAGGCCGTCCGTGCTTCCTCCGCGATGACTGCGGGTGGGGGCAGCCGAGCCACAGATTCCAGCAATTCGTTCAATGTACCGGTGCGGATCGCTCTGTCGATTTGATCGATGAGTTCGGCAGAAGCGTCCTTGTCAAGCGTGCGCGACTCAAGCAGGGCAGACGGATCAATAATGTCGTAGTGGAAGTCCGCGTTGATGTTCAGCGCAGTTTCCAGAATTTCGGCGTCCTGGCTGGTGGAGTCGATGACCATGAACCAGTACCACGCGCCGGACACAGGTTCTTTCAGGTGGCCACCTAGCAGCCATGACGCTGGATTCAGCCCCTTGAAGATGTCATGGGGAATGACGGTCAGGTGAGTCTCCGGCCCCTTGTTGCTGTAGTGCCGCATCCCGGACTTTCTGAATTCACCGGTCTGTGGCCAGAAGGTGGGACAACTCGCCTGAAAAATATGGGGCTTGTCCTCGCGTTGCTGGAGTGGTGGAAAAAATGCGGATTCACGGATGCGGCGAGGGATGTATACGCCCGCCTGATGTTTGTCTTTGTCATCGGCCCAAGATGTGTCGTTGCGGGAGAGCTTCTTGAGAAACAGTCGCGAACTTCGGGCCACCCACTTCTCGACGGCATCCCAATCGCTGTTATCAATGAAATCAAAAAGCATGTGCTCCCCCATATGCTTCACCTGTGCTCAGGTGTTTGGAGAATTCTGATCCGGAGCCTGCTGCCCTCACTATTGGGGCCTTCCGTAATTCAATCATTCCAGTTTCCCCTGATATCCAGCTGTGGTGTCCGGCCACGTAGCCAGTCTGCCAGATGCTCGAGGGCATCGTCCTCGCTCAGGCGGAATTTCCCTTTCAGGGCACATTCCCAGATCCGGGCCTGTCTCCAGTGCAGTCGGGTCAATGCGTCTGATGTTCTGCGGTCGCGCTCACGGTTGGCCTCAATCTTTTCCCGCCACCATTCTGTTCGCGTGCCAGGCCACTTGAACAGTGGGCAATCGTGTCCATGCCAAAAGCAGCCCTGTACGAATACAACGGCATTGTGCTTCGGCAAGACGATGTCCGGTCGCCCCGGCAGACCTTTCTGGTGCAATCTGTAACGGAAGCCCCGGCGGTGCAGCCCCTGCCGGATGATGAGCTCAGGCTTCGTATTGGCACCACGGATGCCGGACATCATCCGACTTCGCGTCACGTTGTCGACTACGTCGGCCACCCGGCCATCGCTTGAATTAAGCCGCGCCGCGAAGCGGCGTCGGCTTGAATGAACTGTTAGACCACAGACCGATGCTGTGCAAAATAGACATCGCTACTTACTCCAATGCCCAAGTACCCACTCCCATCTGTGCGTCCCGTAGTCCCACCGCCAGTGGGCTCTGACCCACTTGCTCTTCCAAAGTGGCTTCAAAGTTTTCATATTTTGCAGCCGGTCCGGTGGCTTTGGCGGCCTCGGTGGGCGAATCTTTTTGATTGCCATGCACCCTCTCCTTCTGGCTTAACGCTTTAATGAATTTTTAGACCATAAGCTTTACTTGTGCTTGTTCGGGCGCTGAGTCAACGTGCTGGCCGCGGCCGATTTTGATGCAGCACTGCTGCGTCCGTCACGCAGGACCTTAGATGCCGCAGAGCCAGCTGCCGCCGAAGTGACCTTGCCGGGTTGGCGCTGAGCCAGCGCGCTGCCAGATGCAGTTTTGGATGATGTGCCGGTGCTTGAGCTACGCAAAACTCCAGAAGCCTTGGTGCCAACAGGCTTGGAAGTGATTTCTCCTTTCTTAGCCATGACATTTCTCCTGTGATCTAACATATAGTCCTTACCCCGGAGTTCCTACGCTAAGACGAGTTCCTGCTGAGCGTCACGGGCCGGGTCACGGAGGACGAGTTCCATGACACGAGGAACCATGATTCGGGCGACTTCCTCAATTGCCGGTACGACAACGCTGTTGCCGAACTGCTTGTAGGCTTGCGTATCGCTGACGGGGATCTGAAAGGCTTCCGGGAAGCCCATCAGACGAGCACATTCGCGAGGGGTAAGTCGGCGCGGGCGCTTGCCCGGCCCTTGGGAGACCAGAATTTCGGAGCCGTCCTTGTAGTATCTAGCCGATAGCGTTCTTGCGACGCTGTCTTTTTTTACCAATCCATAGCCGAAGCCATTTCCTGCTGCCTTGTGCTTGGCTGCGTAGTCTTTCAGGTACTTCCAGAGTTTCGGCGTGAGCGTGTATTTCGGGTCCACGAAGTCTGCCGGCTCCAGGATATCGGACATCCGCTTCATGGGTACCGGGAGTTTCAGTTCTTCCCAGCTGAATCCGGCGGGTTCGCGGAACCCCACGATGATGAGCCGCTCCCGATGCTGGGGCACAAAATGGCGGCCATCGATCACGCGGTGGTGGACTTCATAGCCCAGTTCTTCGCGAAGAACGCGAAGAATCGTCGAAAAGGTGTTCCCCTTGTCGTGCGAGACGAGGTTCTTGACGTTCTCCAGCAGGAACGCCTTCGGTTTCTTCTCCGCAATGATCCTGGCGACGTCGTAGAACAGGGTGCCCTGGGTCGTGTCTTCGAAGCCGTGCGGGCGGCCCAATGCATTCTTCTTGGAAACGCCGGCGATACTGAACGGTTGGCAGGGGAAGCCGGCCAGAAGCACGTCATGATCCGGGACATCTGAAGCATCCACTTGGGTGATATCGCCGACCATGCGATGGCCTTCCTCATGCGGGAAGTTCGCGAGATATGTCTTCTGGGCAAAGGCGTTCCATTCGCTGGTGAACACGCATCGACCGCCGGCCTCTTCAAAGGCGTAACGAATGCCGCCGATGCCAGCGAACAGATCGATAAAATTGAATTGTCGATCGTCATTGGCAGGCGCCATCAGAAGCGGAAGGATCCGCTGGCGGATCGAGTCACTTCGATAGGACGGCACGTCCTCGCTTATCCGCCACCTGCGCAGGGTGCTGACGTTGACTTCCAACAACTCGGCCACCTTGCGCTGGCCGTGCTGTTGAGTGGCCTGGTGAAGGAGTTCGAGTGGCGAAAGTTCGGCGTTCATGGGGGGGCTCCGCTGGGGCGATCAGCGCGCATCATGCACGCTTTCTGTCCCAGAGAATACAAGATTAGTAGTAATACTACTAATTATTTGTCTCAGCAGCTGAGTGGCCAGCAGCGGAGAGCCAAGGACGAGACCGGAGGAGGCCGGGATCCAGAGGAGGGGGCGGGCGCTCATTTGCCAAGTAAGCAACCTGCGCCGGTGCCTCCAAGGTCCGGCGGATGGTGCTGGCGCAGGGCACAATCGCCTGCAACCGAGCGGGGTTTGGCCGCATCCCGTTGGACTGAACCTCCCGAGCTATCGCCGTGACCCGACCCTTCGCCCTGCTCCTGGCCTGCTGCCTGCCACTGACGCTGCCAGCGCAGCCACCTCTCGTAGCAACTGTTGATCCGGCATCGTCCTCCGAATCCGGCACCGATCCGGCCCAGCAGGCGCTGGATGCCTGGCTGGAGGCTTTCAATTCCGGTGAACGCGCGCCACTGGAAGCCTTCCGCGATCGCTGGAAGCCCGGGATGGACGTGGCCGGGCTGCTGGAGTTGCATGCCGAAACCGGCGGATTCCGGCTGCTGCGGCGCGAGCCATCGGAACCGGGCACGGCGTATGCGCTGCTGCAGGAACTGGAATCCGACACGGTCGCGCGCATGGAGATGATCGTGACGCCCGGGGAACCGGCTCGCTTCGGCATCCGCTCGATCGATCCGCCGGAGGACTTGCGGGTTCCGCGCATGACCGCGACTGGCGCTATCGATGCGCTCGCGGCAAAGGCTGACGAGCAGGCGGCGAAGGATGCGTTCTCGGGCGTGTTGCTGGTGGCGAACGGCGACGAGATGCTGTTGCAGCGCGCATGGGGACAGGCCGACCGCGTGGCCAAGGTGCCGGTTGCGCTCGACACGAGATTCCGCATCGGCTCGATGAACAAGATGTTCACCGCGGTCGCCACGCTGCAGTTGGTGCAGGCTGGCAAGCTGTCGCTGGACGGCACGGTCGGCCAGTATCTGCCCGGTTACCCGAACGCGGAGGTCGCGAAGGCGACGATCCACCAGTTGCTGACACACTCGGGCGGCACCGGTGACTTCTTCGGGCCCGAGTTCGACACGCAGCGGCTGTCGCTGAAGACGCACGACGACTACGTCCGCCTGTTCGGTGCGCGCGGGCCGACGCATCCGCCGGGCGCGGAGCAGCGCTATTCGAACTACGGCTTCCTGCTGCTCGGCGCGATCATCGAACGCGTGAGCGGACAGTCGTACTACGACTACGTCGACGAGCACGTGTTCGCGCCTGCCGGCATGCGCGACAGCGGCTCGTTGCCGGAGGACGTGGCGGTGCCGGGGCGCGCGGTCGCGTACACGCGCAAGGACGGGGCGTGGCGCGATGCGGCCGACACCCTGCCTTATCGCGGCACGGCGGCCGGCGGCGGCTACAGCACCGCGGGCGACCTGCTGAAGTTCGCGCGCGCATTGCTCGCGGGCAAGCTGCTGTCGCCGGAACTGCTGGCCGAGGCCACGCGCAACCAGACCCCGTGGTACGGCTACGGTTTCATGGCGCGCGAGCAGGAGGGCGTGCGCATGTTCGGCCATGCTGGTGGCGCGCCAGGCATGAATGGCGACCTTCGCGTCTATCCGGACCTGGGCGTCGTCGTGGTGGGCCTGGCGAATGTCGATCCGCCCGCGGCGGATCGCCTCGTCGGCTACTACCTGTTGCGCATGCCGTTGCCGGCAAAGCCAGGAACCTGACGTTTTCTCCAAACGAGGTTGGCGTCGACGCTGGAGAACATGCAGCAAAGTCGATTTCGTCGGCGAGGACGGGGCTAGCTCATCCTCCAGGCATGTTCGCGCGGTGCCGCAACAGCTGTCCTGCAACGCCGGTTCGTTCGCCGTCCTCGAACGCCGGCACGCCGTTGACCACCACCAGGTCGAAGCCCTCCGCCAGCGCAAAGGGATCGACGTAGTCGGCCCGCGCCCGCACGCGCGCCGGGTCGAACAGCACGAGGTCGGCCTTCGCGCCTTCGCGGAGCGTGCCGCGGTCGGTCAGGCCGAGGATCGACGCCGGCAGGCCGGTGGCCTTGCGCACGGCTTCCTCGATCGACACGCGGCGGTCGCGCACGACGAATTCCTCGATCCATTTCGCGAACGTGCCGTGGCCGCGCGGATGCCGGCCGCTGGGTGAGCCGTCGGTGGCGATGGCCACGAACGGGTCCTGCATCAGCCGCGCCTGCAGCGCTTCGTCCATCACGAAGTGCGCGGCGCTGCCGCCGCGGGGGCCGAGCGAAAGCAGCACGTCGGGATAGGGTTCTCCGGCGGCTTCCGCGACCTGCGCGAGGGTCTTGCCGGCATGGGGGCCACTGCCGAACAGCAGGGCCTCGGGTCCGCCGCGCCGGGCCATGCGCTGTTCGAGGGCGTCGCGCAGTTCGGCGCGGCGGGTGGCGAGCACCTGGGCGTAGTCGGTCGGCGGCAGCGCCCATTCCGGGAACAGGATGGCGATGCCGGTGTAGCTGGCGGTGTAAGGATACGCGTCCGCGGTCAGCGGCACGCCGGCGTCGCGCTGCCGCCGGAGTTCCGCGAGGAGGCGCTCGGCGCGTTCCTCGCCCTTGCCGTACACCACCTTGAGGTGGGAGACGTGGGTGCGCGCGGGGCGGCTGGCTTCGATGTGTTCGCGGATCGCGTCCTCGACGCGGTCGTCGTCTTCCGAACGCATGTGGCTCATCGCGACGCCGTCGTGGCGCGCGACCACGCGCCCGAGCGCCGCGAGCTCGGCGGTCGCGGCGTAGCGGCCCGGCACGTACTCGAGCCCGGTGGACAGGCCGAACGAGCCGGCGGCGAGGTCGGCCTCCAGCAGTTCGACCAGTCGCGCCATCTGCGCGGCGGAGGGTTCTCGGGTGCCGTCGTCGATGCCCGCCAGGCGGCGCAGCGTGCCGTGGCCGGAGGTGGTGGCGACGTTGATGTCTGACGTCGCGCGCGCCATCGCCTCGAACCAGGCGGGCAGGCCTGCGGCGGCGCCGTCGCCGGCCGATGGGCTGCCGCCGTCCTGTCCCAGCACGATGGTGGTCGCGCCCATCGCGAGGTGGCTGGCGTAGGACTGTTCGAGTGGATCGCCGTGCGCGTGCAGGTCGATGAAGCCGGGCGCCAGCACGCGGGCGCCGCCTTCGACGATGCGCGCGCCGCGCGCCGAACGCGGCGTGATGCGGCCGATGCGTTCGATGCTGTCGCCGCGCACCAGCACGTCAGCCGTGCGCGCGGGTGCGCCGGTGCCGTCGACCAGGCGGACGTCGCGGATCAGCAGTGCGGGCGCGGATTCGGCGCGTGCGCCGGAAGGCAGGCAGGTCGACGCCGTGCCCGCGGCGATCGCAGCCAGGAACTCGCGTCGCGACCAGTGCATGCGAAGGTCTCCGTCGTGGTGGCGGCCGGCAGCATGGAAGCAGGGCTGGGCCGGCGCGGTTTCCTGGCCATCATCCGTGTCGGGGCAACGCCGGACAACCGTCATTCCGAACGCAGTGGGAGGCGCTTTGCAACGGCGAGGCCGGTCGATCTCGTCGGATCAGATGCACGGGTTTCCCGCTACGCCCGAAATGACGGTTGTCCGGCGTTGTCCTGGTCGGTCCGGCTACTCGCCCTGCGCGACATCCATGATCATCCGCGCGGCCAGGTAGAGCCGTCGCGGGATGGCGTCGACCAGCACGTACTCGTCGTCGTTGGTGTGGTAGCCGTATCCCGGCAGGCCCAGCGCTTCGATCACCGGCTTGCCGGAGCGCGCGGCGAAGGCGGCGTCGGTGCCGCCGCCGATGACGGGGGCGACGGCGAGGTCGTGGCCGAGGCTGTTGTAGATGCCGATCGCCCGGGCGATGAGGGCCTTGCCGGCGTCGTCGGCGGTGAAGGCGGGGCGGCCGGGATCGATGGCGAGTTCGATGGCGGTGCCTTCGACCCCGGGTTCCGAGGCCAGGCGCGTGACGTCGGCCGACAGCGCCTCGAACAATGCGTTGGTCGGATAGCGCACGTCTGCCTCCAGCGTGGCGCTGTCCGGGACGATGTTGCGGACGGCGCCCGCGCGCGCCACGGTCCAGTTGAAGCGCAGCTTGCCGGGACCCTGGTCCAGGTCGGCCGTGCGCTGCACGAAGTCGGCGGCGGCGACCAGCGCGTTCGCGCCGAGTTCGGGCGCGACGCCGGCATGCGCCGATCGTCCGCTGACGGTGGCCACCACCGAACCGATGCCGGAGGTGCCGTAGGTGAGGCCTTCCGGGCTGGTGCCGGTCGGTTCGAAGGAGAGGATGGCGTCGCTTTCGCCGGCCAGCTGCTCGATCAGGCCGCTGGATCCGGCGGAGCCCTGTTCCTCGTCGGTGTTGAACACCACGGCGATGCTGCCGAAGTCGGTGAAGCCGCGGTCCTTGAGCAGCCTGAGCGCGTGCAGGATCACCGCGATGCCGGACTTGGCGTCCGCAATGCCCGGCCCGTAGGCGCGGTTGCCGTCGACGTGGAACGGCGCGCGCGCCAGGCTGCCGCGCGTGTACACGGTGTCCATGTGCGCCATCAGCAGCAGGTGCCTGCCGCCGCTGCCCTGCAGGCGGCCGACGATGTTCTCGCCCACGCTGGCACCGCCCACGCGTGCGCCGGTCGTGGGATGGCGGGTGACGGTGAAGGCGAGCGCCTGCAGTTCCCGTTCCAGCAGGTCGCTCATCCGTGCCATGCCGGTTTCGTCGTCGGTGCCGGTTTCGATGTTGACCAGACGCTCCAGCGTGGCGAGTACGGCGGACGCCTGCGCGTCGGCGGCGGCGAGCAGCGTGTCGTCCTTGTCGTGGGGAATAGGGGCGGGTGGCGCTGCGGCGACGGGTGTGGCGGCCGGCGCGGCCGGAGTGTCCGCGTCGATCTGCGTGTCTTCCGGGGCGGAGCCCGTGCAGGCGGCGAGCAGGACGGCCAGGGCGATGGACAAGGGCTTGAGGATCATGGCGCGTGCCTCGCATACCGGTGGTGTGCGCATCATCCTCCAATCGGCCCGGCGATGCGCATCCGCGCATTGCAGTCGGGCGTTCGCATCGCGACCGGAGCATGCGATTCGCGCGGTGTCGGTGCGGAGTGCATGGAAGCTGGAACCGGGTTTGCGGCGCGCCGTTCCGGAGGTCTTGCGGAAAGCGCGTCGACGCCCCCTGCCGCCGATTTGACAGGGCGAAGGGCGTCGTCGCCATAATCGCGCCGGAACTCCTGTCGTGGGTCGGCGAAGATCCTGATGGATGACGATTTCCACCTCGAATTGCGCCGCGAGTCGGCTGGCAGGCTGTACGCGCACGTGGGCGGCCGGGCGACGCTGGAGAACACGCTGGCCTACTGGCGCGCGATCGCCGATGCGCTCCAGGCGCAGCCATCGCGCCAGCTGCTGCTGGTGGACGAACTGGTGGGGCCATCGCTGACGGCCGCGGACTGGGCGGCGCTGGTGGCGGAAGTCGGCCCGCGCCTGGGCAAGCTGCGCATCGCGCACGTCAAGCCGCGCGGGCTGGACACGGTCGAGTACTGTGCGCTGTCGGCGATCGGTTCGGGACTGGCGGCGCAGGTGTTCGAGGACGAGCACCGGGCCAGCGTGTGGCTGCGCTACGGGCCTGATAAACCCTGAGGAGCTTCAACAGAATCGTCATTTCCGCGAAGGCGGGAACCCAGCGTCTTCAAGCCTTTGAAAGCAAAAGACACTGGATTCCCGCCTTCGCGGGAATGACGGTGCTTGGCAAAACAAGATCCTTGTCATTTCGACCGCAGGGAGAAATCTCCTGTCCGGCGCGAGGAAAGCAGATTTCTCCCTGCGGTCGAAATGACAGGGGTTTTTTTCCGGGTTGTTCCCTCATTCGGGAGAAGAACCAAACAAATCCCTCCCCCGGACCGAGTCCGGGGTGGGGATGACGGCGGCTCAGGCGCGGCCGATGTCGACCGCGGTCTTGTCGATCAGCTCGGCGATGCGGCGGATCGTGTCTTCGTCCGGCAGTTCGTCGCCGAAGCGGATGCGCAGGGCGGTCTTGAGGTTTTCCATCGCGCGGCGGATGTCGGGCACGCCGCGCGTGCGGGCGCGGTGGCGGCCATGCTCGAGCCGCGCGACCAGGCGTTCGGCGTGCTCGCGCTGTTCGTCCAGGGCGGCGCGGCCTTCGTCGGTGATGGCGTACTGCTTGCGGCCGTTCTCCAGCGTGGCGGCGGTGGCGAGGCCGGTGTCCTCCAGCAGGGCCAGGGTCGGGTAGACCGTGCCGGGGCTGGGGCTGTAGTCGCCGCCGACGAGGTCGGCGATGGCGCGGATGATCTCGTAGCCGTGGCGCGGCTGCTGGTCGAGCAGGTGCAGGGCGAGCAGGCGGATGTGGCCGGGCTCGAACAGGCGCTCGCGGCGGCCGTGATGGGGGCGGAAGTCGGGCGGGGAGGCGGTGCCTTCCTCGAAGCGGTGCGGGCGGCCTCGGCCGTGGCTGCGGTGGGCGTGGGGGCTGTGGTGTCTCATGGGGGTATCTCCTTTCAAGTGCGATCAAGATATATCTTGAGTGCGTCGAAAGAAAGAGGCGGCGAGGCGGGATGCGGGGTTCTGTTCAGCTTTGCCGCATCGGCTGGGGACTCGAACGCCAGCGCCTGGAGAAAGCTGGACTGTCATTCCGAGCGCAGCGAGGAATCTGCTTCTACCCAGCCCCGCCTTGCCCGGAAGCAGATTCCTCGCTGCGCTCGGAATGACAGCTTTTGGTGCCCGACCGGCGGCCGGTCCGAGCCGCGGCACGGGAAACGCGGGCAAGGCCGGTGCACCCGTCAACGAACTGTCATGCGCGGCCCCGACGATGGGTGTCTTTCGAGGCGAACCCATGACCAGCGAATCCCGCGACAGCACCCTGGCCGGCTATGCCTCGCGGCTGCAGGCCGAGATCATCGACGACCTCGACGAGGAGATCGAGCTGGAGCTCGACGATACGCGCCTGGACCAACTGCTCCGCGATGCGGACGGGGACGGCGTCGACAGCGACGGCCCCGCGTTCCCGCGCGTGCAGTACTTCCGCGAGCTGCTGCGCCTGCAGGGCGAGCTGGTCAGGCTGCAGGACTGGGTGGTCGACCGCAAGCTGAAGGTGGTGGTGCTGTTCGAAGGACGCGACGCGGCCGGCAAGGGCGGGGCGATCAAGCGCATCACCCAGCGGCTCAATCCGCGCATCTGCCGCGTGGCCGCGCTGCCGGCGCCGAACGAGCGCGAGCGCACGCAGTGGTATTTCCAGCGCTACGTGACGCACCTGCCGGCGGGCGGCGAGATCGTGCTGTTCGACCGCAGCTGGTACAACCGCGCCGGCGTGGAGCGGGTGATGGGGTTCTGCACCGACGACGAGCGCGAGGAATTCTTCCGCAGCGTGCCGGAGTTCGAGAAGATGCTGGTCCGTTCGGGCATCATCCTGGTCAAGTACTGGTTCTCGATCAGCGACGACGAGCAGCACCTGCGCTTCCAGACGCGCATCCACGACCCGCTCAAGCAGTGGAAGCTGTCGCCGATGGACCTGGAATCGCGCCGCCGCTGGGAGCTGTACACCAAGGCCAAGGAAGAGATGATCGAGCGCTCGCACATCCCCGAGGCGCCGTGGTGGATCGTGGAAGGCAACGACAAGAAGCGCGCGCGGCTCAACTGCATCCACCACCTGCTGACGCGGATCCCGTACGGCGAGGTCGTGCATCCGCAGATCGCACTGCCGGCGCGCGAACACAATCCGGACTACCTGCGTCATCCGGTGCCGGAGGAGATGTTCGTGCCGGCGGTGTACTGAGGGGAATCGGTTCCTCTCCCAGGCAAGTGAACGTCGGTGCCGGGACCGGATCGGTTGGTCGATGGCCGATCAGCAGACCGACACAAGACAAGAACCGCGGGTCAGGGAGCACTTTCCGGGAACGGCCCCCGACCGCTGTCCAACGCGCTCAGGATGAAGCGGACGCTTCCCGTCCATAGCACGCCAGGAACATCTCCACCGCCGCCGAAGCCACGGCCTCCTGCTCGGCCTCCGTCAGCAGCGGCTGCCCCATCGCGATCTGCGGCCAGAACGCGAACCCCTTGACCAGCGCCTCGAGCTGCTTCGCGGCGAGGCCCGGGTCGGCGGCCTCGAGCCTGCCGTCGGCGGCGGCGGCGCGGACCCAGGCGGTCAGGCCTTCCTCGCGCTGGCCGAGGCTTTCGATCATCTCGCGCGCGAGGTCCGGGTGGTGCAGGCCGGCGGCGATCGCGATGCGGGCGAGGTCCGCGAAGTCCGGGTCGCGCAGCAGCTGCAGCTTGCGCCGCACGAGCTCGGCCAGCTGCGCGCGCAGCGGCGCGTCGGCGCGGTAGGGCAGGTCCAGCGCGCCGCCGCCGTGCGACATCATGTCCTCGAGGATGCGCAGGAACAGCGCTTCCTTGCCGGGGAAGTGGTTGTAGACGGTGCGCTTGGACACGCCGGCGCTGGCGGCGATGCGGTCCATGCTGGTCGCCTCATAGCCGGCCGTGCGGAACTCGGCCACGGCCGCGGCGAGGATCGCGGCGCGCTTGCGGTCGGTCAGGCGGGCGGGGGCGGTGGTCCGGGGCATGGGTGGAAGTTTACACCGAACAGTTTACTTTTCCCGGAACCGTACATACACTGCACGGTGTAGTTTCCACGGACCTCGCCGCATGTCCATCCAGTCCGCTCCTCCCAAGCCTCGCCGCAGGAAGTTCCTGCGCCGTGTCCTCGTCCTGTTCCCCCTCCTCGGAGTCCTCGCCGTGAGTGCCTGCACCCTGTCCTTCGTCCGGACCGACCGTCCCCTCGCCGACTACCCCGCCTCGCCGCAATCGACCGAGGGCCGCTTCCGCAACCCGGTCCCGCGCCCGCCCATGTCGGCCGGGAGCGTGGCGCGCATCTGGTGGGATTTCATGTTCAACAAGCCGGCGGGCACGGTGCCGGCGCGTGCCCCCGGCGTCCTGCCGCTGACCCGGGCGGACCTCGAGGCCGCGCCCGACCGCAGCCTGTTCCGGCTGGGCCATTCGACGCTGCTGATCAAGCTGCGCGGCGGCTTCTGGATCACCGATCCCGTGTTCGCCGAGCGCGCCTCGCCGGTGCAGTGGATGGGGCCCAGGCGCTTCCACGCGCCGCCGATCGCGCTGGCCGACCTGCCGCCGCTGCGCGGCGTGCTGCTCTCGCACGACCACTACGACCACCTCGATCGCGACTCGGTGGTGCAACTGGCAGGCAAGGCGGAGGTGTTCCTCGCACCGCTCGGCGTCGGCGACCGGCTGGTCGCCTGGGGCGTGCCGAAGGAGAAGGTGCGGCAGTTCGACTGGTGGCAGGAAGCCGACATCGATGGCCTGCGCATCGTCTCGACGCCGGCCCAGCACTTCTCCGGGCGCGGCCTGTTCGACGGCGACCGCACGCTGTGGGCCTCGTGGGTGGTGCTCGATCCACCCGCGGGCGAGGACGATGCCGGCCTGCGGCTGTTCTTCAGCGGCGACACCGGCTACTTCGACGGTTTCGCCGAGATCGGCCGCCGCTTCGGCCCGTTCGACGTGACCCTGCTTGAAACCGGCGCCTACGACGCGCGCTGGGCCTACGTGCACATGCGGCCGGAACAAACCGCGCAGGCGCACGCGGACCTGCGCGGGCGCTGGCTGCTGCCGGTGCACAACGGGACCTTCGACCTTGCCATGCACGCCTGGGACGACCCGTTCGAGCGCATCGCCGCGCTGGCCGCGGAACGCGGCATCGCGCTGGCGACGCCGCGCATGGGTGAGCGGCTGGACCTCGCCGCGCCGCAGCCGACGCGGGCGTGGTGGCGGGACTGAGCGCGCGCAGCCGTCGCGCATGGCGGCAAGGGCGCGACGGTGGTTCCGAAGGCCGTGAAGGGGACCGTTCCGGCGCCTGCGCGAACCGGCGCGGGAATTGACCTGGATCAATGCCCTTGCCCATCCATGAGAGGAAAGTGCGAAGTCCCGGCGGAGGATTCGCCATGTACAAGAGCATCCTGGTTCCCACCGACGGTTCCCCGCTTTCGGGACACGCGATCGACGAAGCCCTGTCGCTCGCCGTGAGCTTGGGCGCACGGGCCACCCTGCTGACCGTGATCGAGCCGTTCCACGTCATCGCCTACGCGCCCGAGCAGATCGTCGAAACGCGCGACGCCTACGACCGGCACATGCGGCAGGAGGCCGAGCGCCGCATGCAGGAGGGCGAAGCGAAGGCCCGGGCGCGCAGCGTCGCCTGCGAGACCGCGATCGTGAGCAGCGGCGATCCGCACGAGGCGATCATCGCGACCGCGAACGAGCGCGGCTGCGACCTGATCGCGATGGCTTCGCACGGCCGTCGCGGCATGAAGGCGCTGGTGATCGGCAGCGTCACGGCCAAGGTGCTGACGCACTCGCAGGTCCCGGTGCTGGTGTACCGGTACAAGGACGCCTGACACCGCGGAGCGCACGGCAGCGGCGCCGGATCCTTCCGACGCCGCGAGGTTTCGTGTTGCCGCGTTCGTCCCAATTGATCCGGCCCGCACGCTGCAGGAGCGCCTTCAGGCGCGACCGCATGCGCAGCCTGGTCGAATGTGCGTCCCCGTCTGAAGGCGCTCCTACGGGACAAGGGCCGGATCAACAACCAACCTGGGTTTGAAAGCAGGTCAGCGCGCAGAGCCCCTCGACGCGCGCACCTGTCGTCCCAGCAGCGTCGCGACCGCGGCCAGCCAGCCGACGATCAATGCGATCACCACCTTCTGCGACAGCCCGCGCGGCAGCTCGCGCCACAGCGCCAGCACCCAGACCGCGACGAAGCAGGCGATGGCCCAGGGCAGCAGCCAGCGGACGTGGCGACGCCACCGTGGATCGAGGCGCAGCCGCAGCGCCTGCAGCACGATGCCGGTGGTGGCGAACAGGAATGCGCCCTGCGCGCTGATGCCGTGGACCAGGCCTTCCATCGTCGCGTCGAGGCCGGGCAGGTCCATCCAGGCGTAGGCGGTGGTGACCAGCGACAGGCCGCCGAGCACCAACATCAGCAGCGGCGCCGCGCTCCGCGCCGCGGGCGGCATGCCGCGATACAGGCCGATCGCGAGCCCGGACATCGCGACGCCGAGCGCGGCGTACGCGCCCTGCAGCAGCGGGCCCCAGGCGCCGATCAGGTAGAGGCTCATCTGGCTGTCGACGGGATCGAGCTCCGGCCGCAGCAGGTGCAGCGCGATCGCCGCGACGAGGAAGCAGGCGATGCCGGCGAAGGCCAGCCGCGGCCACAGCGGGGAGGGGCGCGGCGCGCCGGTCGTGGTGTCCTGCATGCGCGGAAAAAGTATCCGAAATCCAGCGTGGAATCACATCCAGACGGTCTCCCTTCCCCTGCACGCGGAGGAAGGGACGTCCAGGACGCCGGCGCTCAGCCGCGGAACTTGTTCCTGCCCTCGTAGCTGACCATCCACTGCACGCCGAAGCGGTCGCTGCAGATGCCGTACTGCTCGGCCCACTCCGTGGCCTGCAGCGGCATCACCACGGTGCCTCCCGCGGACAGGCCGTCGAACAGCCGCATCGCCTCGTCGGCGCTGTCGGGCGCGATGACGATGTAGCTGCTGTTGCCGGGGTTGAACGAGGCGACCTGGTCGCCGATCACGTCGGTGCCCATCAGCATGTTCGGGCCGATCGGCAGGGCGATGTGCGCGATCCTGTCCCCGGCTTCCGCGGGCGCGCCCATGTTGCCGGGGAAGTCGCGGTAGCGCAGCACCATCGGGAACTCGCCGCCGAACACGCTGCGGTAGAACTCGAAGGCTTCCAGCGTGTTGCCGGCGAAGTTGAGGTAGGGGTTGACGGCCTGGACCATGGTGGTTTCCTCGAATCGGTTGGTCGGAAGGGGATTTGCACCTTGGCGACGAATGCGGGGACCCGGATTCGACACGGCGGGCATCGATGGCGACCAGCGTCGCGTTCAATCTCCGTCGGTGGCGGTTGCGCCCGGGGTCTGGTCGCGCGCCAGTCGTTCCGCGATCGCGGTGAACGCCGAATGCGCGCCCGGCGTGGCCGGATCGGTGCCGGTCGCGAAATAGGCGACGCCGGTGCCGGCTTCGCGGTCGATCCACAGGCCCGAGATCAGCCCGTAGGCGCTGCCGGAATGGCCGATACGGGCGACGCCGTCGCCGAACGGATCGTCGCCGCAGTCCGGATCCGGCGTGGCCAGCGTCTGGGTGGCGAGGCCGTAGCGGCAGAAGTAGGCCCTGGCCTGACCGTCGCCGGTGTCTTCCTCGTGGCCGATGCCGGTGCCGGGCGCCCAGGTCCACAGCGGCGTCGCCAGCAGTTGCACCGATCCGGGCGCCAGCAGGCGCACGCCGTCGACCTCGCCGTCGCCGAGCAGCAGCCGGCCGATCTTCGCCAGGTCGTTGGCGGAGATGCGCAGCCCGCCTTGCGGCGAGAACGTGGCGCCGTTGCGGCCCGCGCGCCAAAGCGACAGGTCGCAGCCGCCGTCCGCGGCCGGCGCGACGCTGCAGGCAGGCTTGCGGCCATGGTGGTCGTCGCGCACCGGCTGGCGGTCGGCGTCGTAGAGCACGACGGCGCGCGCGGCGGTGGCCTCGTCGCAGGCGTCCCAGTTGTAGCAGCCGGCGATGCCGAGCGGGCGCAGCACGAGGCGGTCCATCAGCAGGTCGAAGCGCTCGCCGGTCGCGCGCTCCATGACGGAAGCGACCAGCGGGAAGTTGAGGTTGGCGTAGCGGAAGAAGGTCCCGGGTGCGTGCTCCGCATCCCACGCGCGCGGATCGTCGAGCAGCGCTTGCAGTTCGCCGTCGAGCGGTACCTGCCAGTAGCCGGCGGCGTCGGTGAGGCTGGTGCGATGCGAGAGCAGCAGCCGAAGCGTGATCGGCGTGTCCGGCCACTGCGGATGGCGCAGTCGCCAGCCGAGCGCGTCGGAGACGTCGGCGTCGAGGTCGAGCGTGCCGGCTTCGACCAGCCGCAGCACGCCGATGGCGACGACGAGCTTCGAGATCGAGGCGATGCGCACCGGGTCGTCGGCGGTGATCGCGCGCTGCGCCGCGATGTCGGCCAGGCCTTCGGCGTGCGTCGCGGTGACGCCGTCGCGGTCGAAGGCGACGCGCACGGTCGCGACCGGTTCGGCGGCGTGGACGATGCCGGCCAGTGCGGCTGCGAGTACGGCCGACAGGTATCGGTGCAGGGCTTCGGGCATGCATTCCTCCTAAGGATCGGCGGGCGGCGTTCCGAGGGTAGTGGGCAAACCGGATGCGGCCAAGCGGCGACGGCACCGTCGGCGACGTGCAATGACGCATTTCCGAGTCTGGCTGCAGCCAGATTCCAGTCCGGTTCGTCATCCCGGCGAAAGCCGGGATCCATTTGGCTGTTGTTGTGATCGAGCGGCAAAATCAAAATGGATCCCGGCTTTCGCCGGCATGACGAGCGGGAGCAAAGTCGGGCTGGATCAGGATGCGATGCCGATCCGGTCCCGCGTCCGCTGCGGAGTCACCGGAACAGCCCCGCCAGCCGCTCCACGGCGGCCTTCGACAGCCCGGGCTCCGGCGTCGTATCGGCGTTGTCGTAGTCGCCCGGTTCCTGCGTCTGCACCAGGATGCCGTCGCCGCGCGGCACCACGAACAGGTTGTGGCCGCCGTAGGACAGGCCGTAGGTCACCTCGGGCTGCGGGATCAGGCGCGCGGTCTGGCCGCGCACCGGCACCAGCGAGCGATCGCCGAACAGCGCGCGGGCGCCATGGCCGGTGGCGTTGACGACGGTCTTCTCGCGCAGCGTCGCCAGTTCGCCCGGATCGCGGAAGCTGCGCGTCTCGATCGTGCCGCCGAGCTGCAGGAAATCGCCGAGCAGCAGGCGCGAGTAGGTGGCGAGGTTGAACACCAGCTGCGGCGCGCGGCGCACCGAGGCGACCCGGAACGGATGCGTGCCCTCGGCCATGCGCTGCGAACGCGGGCCGAGGTCGCCGATCAGGCGCGATTCGGGCGCGGCGTAATCGGGTTCGCGTCGTTCGCCGCCGCCGCTGCTGCCGCGGCCGCGCGCGCCGGCCGCGCCGTCGGACAGGCGATAGAAGTCGTGCCAGCCCACCGGTTCGCCGGGCAGGCCGAGCAGGGTCTGGTAATGACGGAACGAGGTGCGCGCCATGCGCTCCCAGCGCGCGTCGAACGCCGGCGTCGCGTGCTCGGCGGTGGCGATGCGCGAGGCCGGCGACCACACGCCGGTGGCGAACGACGACGGCACCTGCGGCAGCCGTTCGCGCGCATAGATGCGCACCTGCAGTCCGCTGCGCTGGGCGAGCAGGGCGGTGGTCAGGCCGATCGCGCCGCAGCCGACCACCGCGATCTCGCGCTCGCCGGTGGCTTGCACCAGCGCCAGCGCCTCGGCGGCCGAACCCCACGACAGCGACCAGCCGCTGCCGCCGTGGCCGTAGTTGTGGACGATGGTACGGTCGCCGATGCGCTCGGCCTCGATGCGCGGACCCTGCGCGCGGAACGGCCGCGTGCACACGTCGATGGCGATGATGCGGTCGGGCGTGGCGAGGATCGGCGCCAGCGCCGGCGGCGGTGCGAAGGCGGGCACGACCACGCCGGGTACGGCGGTGGTCGCGCAGCCGCCGAGCAGCGGCAGCGCCGGCACCGCGAGCAGCGACAGGCCGGCTCTGTGCAGGAAGCGCCGGCGGTGGCGCGATGCGGGCTCGTCGGAAAGCGTGTGCATGGCGCGATGGTAGTCCTGGCGGGCGCGTTGTCCATCGCGGCCGGCAGGCGTGGCTCCCGTTCCCGACCGTATTCCCATGATCCTACCGATACCTTGTAGGAGCGCCTTCAGGCGCGATGCTTTTCGTCACGTTGCGGGAATCTGCGGAAAAGAATCGCGCCTGAAGGCGCTCCTGCAGGATCCCGGGTGGGTTGAAGCGCAGGTCGATGCCGCATCACGACCCACGCAATCCATGCTGCACCTGCGTTGAATACGTATGCGAACACGCCTTCGCATCTTGTCGCCCGCCCACGCGGGCGGCAGAGTCCCGGCATCGTCTTCGCGATGCCGTTCGCATCGGATATTGCGACGCGCGCACGCGATCGCCGGCGATGCCGACCCTGTTCCGGAGCAGAGCCATGGACCACCCCTTCGCCGCCTGCCTGCGCGCGCTGCGCGTCGCCGTCCTCGTCGCCTTCGCGGTCTGCGTCGCGGCCTGCGACGAGCCGCTCGCGATCCCGGATGCGAAGGCGTCGACGCAAGCATCGGTCCAGGTCGCGCCGAAGGTTCCCGCGCGCGGCAGCGATCCGTTGCCGGCGCCCGCCGGCATCTGCGAAGCGTCGCCGGCCACCGTGTTGGTGCCGGTGCCCGCCGGCGGCGAGGGCGGCAGTGCGGTCGACGTGCGCGTGCACTACCACCGGCCCGACGGCGAGTACGGCGACTGGGGCCTGCACCTGTGGCAGGTGGATGCGTCGGGCCAGTACGTCGCCGACTATCACGGCGTGACCTGGGACGCGCCGCTGCCGCGCGCAGGCGTCGACGACTATGGCGCGTATTTCGACATCGAGGCCGCGGCGTTCACGCATCCGTCCGCCGCCGGCTTCGGCTTCATCGTGCATCCTCCCGGGCAGGGTGGCGATCCCGGCGTCGACCGCGTCTGGCACTTCGCCGACGGCGGCGCGTTCTGGCTGCGCTCGGGCGATGCGACGGTCTACCGCAGCAACCCGCTGGCCGGCACGCCGGACATCGATACCGTGCGCGTGCACTACCGGCGCTACGACAACGCCTACCCGCACTGGGGCCTGCACCTGTGGGACGGCAGCGGGATCGACGCCTCGCGCCTGCCGGGCCTTGCACTGGGCGACTGGAACAACCCGGTGCCGCTGTCGGCGCTGCCGAACTACACGGCAGCGCCCGATGGCGCGGAGGTGGCGTTCGACCTGCCGGTGCTCAACCCGCAGGGCGACGCGGCGCGCACGCACGTCGACTTCGTGCTGCACGGCCTGCCGTCGAACCCGAACGGCGGCGTGGACAACAAGGACGGCTGGACGTCCGACATCCGCGTGAGCTTCGCCGCGCTGTCGATCGCCGACCGCACCGGGCACGCCTGGCTGGTGCAGGAGGCGCCGCAGGTGTTCACCTCGCCGCCGGACACGACGCGCGCCTCGACCACGGATGCGCGCGCGGTGTGGCTGTCTCGCCGCCTGCTGCAGTGGCCGCGGACCGGCACCTCGGGCAGGTTCCGGCTGTACCACTCGGCCAACGGCCAGATCGTCGCGCGCAGAGGCGCGCCGGTCGCCGGCGCCGACGGCGCGCTGACGCTGCAGGTCGCGCATGCCGTGCCGGCCGACGTGGCCGAACGCTTCAAGTGGGTCGGCGCCGGCGCGGTGCTCGCGGTTGCCGCCGGCGACGACGCGGCGCTCGCCGGACTGGTGCGACAGCAGCTGGTGCTGGTGCAGGAGGACGACGCGGGCCACGTGGTCGGCGCGACCACGACGCAGCTGCCTGGATACCTGGACGAGCGCTACGCCGCGGCCGACGGCCTCGACGATCTCGGCGTGCGGCTGGCGCAGGGACAGGCGCACTTCCGGCTGTGGGCACCGACCGCGCAGCGGGTATGGCTGTGCGGCCACCGCGCGCGCGGCGGCGCGCCGGTGCTCGCCGAGATGGCGCTCGACGCGGCGACCGGCAGCTGGTCGGCGTCGCGCGGCGACCTGCGCGCCGGCGACAGCTACCGCTACGCGGTGCAGGTGTTCGTGCGCGGCGTGGGCGTGGTGCGCAATCTCGTCACCGATCCCTACTCGATCAGCCTCGACGCCGATTCGCAGCGCAGCTACGTCGGCGACCTGTCCTCGGCGGCGCTGATGCCGCCGGGCTGGGCGCGCGACCGCACGCCCGAGGCGGTGCGGGCGCAGGAGGACATGTCGATCTACGAACTGCACGTGCGCGACTTCTCGGTCAGCGACGCCAGCGTGCGCGCGCCGCTGCGCGGCAAGTACCTCGCCTTCGCCCAGTACAACAGCGACGGCATGCGCCACCTGCGCGCGCTGGCGCAGGCCGGGCTGACCGACGTGCACCTGCTGCCGGTGTTCGATTTCGCCAGCGTGCCGGAGGTCGGCTGCACCACGCCGGACGTGCCCGACGCCGCGCCGGACTCCGATGCGCAGCAGGCGGCCGTCGCCGCGACCCGCGGCAGCGACTGCTTCAACTGGGGCTACGACCCCTGGCACTTCAACGCGCCCGAGGGCAGCTACGCCAGCGACGCCAACGACGGCGCCGCGCGCGTGCGCGAGTTTCGGGCGATGGTGATGGCCCTGCACGAGGCCGGCCTGCGCGTGGGCATGGACGTGGTCTACAACCACACCAGCGCCTCGGGACAGGACGCGCGCTCGGTGCTCGACCGCATCGTGCCCGGCTACTACCACCGCCTGAACGCCGAGGGCGACGTCGAGCGTTCGACCTGCTGCGAGAACACCGCCACCGAGCATCGGATGATGGGCAAGCTCATGATCGATTCGGTGAAGCTGTGGGCGACGCAGTACCACGTCGATTCGTTCCGCTTCGACCTGATGGGCCACCAGCCGCGCGCGGTGATGGAGCGGCTGCAGGACGAGGTCAACGCCGCGGTCGGGCGCCCGGTGCAGTTGATCGGCGAGGGCTGGAACTTCGGCGAGGTCGCCGACGGCGCGCGCTTCGTGCAGGCCTCGCAGCTCTCGCTCAACGGCACAGGCATCGGCACCTTCAGCGACCGCGCGCGCGACCATGCGCGCGGCGGTTCTGGCTTCGACAGCGGCGTCGACCTGATGCGCACGCAAGGTTTCCTCAATGGCCTGTACTACGACGACAACGGCAGCGGCGGCAACCACGCGCGCAGCGCGCTGATGTGGTCGGGCGACATCGTCAAGGTCGGGCTCGCCGGTTCGATCCGCGGCTACCGCCTGACCACGCACTGGGACGCGACCCTGCCGCTGGAGCAGATCGACTACAACGGCCAGCCCGCCGGCTACGTGGTCGATCCGCAGGAGGTCGTGAACTATGTCGACAACCACGACAACCCGACCCTGTTCGACGCCAACGCCTACAAGCTGCCGCGCACCACCAGCCGCGAGGATCGCGCGCGCGTGCAGATCCTCGGCGCGGCGATCACCAGCTTCAGCCAGGGCGTGGCCTACTACCACGCCGGCCTCGACACGCTGCGCAGCAAGTCGCTGGACCGCAACAGCTACGACAGCGGCGACTGGTTCAACGCGCTCGACTGGACCTATCGGAGCAACAACTTCGGCGTCGGCCTGCCGCTGCAGTCCGACAACGGCGAGAACTGGCCGGTGATGGCGCCGCTGCTGGCCGATCCCGCGATCCGGCCGATGGCCGCCGACATCCGCTGGACCCGCGACGCGTTCCGCGACCTGCTGCGCATCCGCGCCAGTACCACGCTGCTGCGCATGCGCACCGCCGAAGACATCGAGCAGCGCCTGCGCTTCCACAACACCGGCAGCGCGCAGGAGCCGACGGTGCTGGTCGCGCACCTGGACGGTCGCGACTACGACGGTGCCGGCTTCCGCGACCTCGTCTACCTGATCAACGTCGACAAACGCGCGCATGCGCTGCCGATCGCGGCCGAGGCGGGCAAGGCCTACCGGCTGCACCCGGTCCACCAGGCGCGCGACGCCGCCGACCGCCGCGCCGCCGCCGCGCGCTACGACCGCGCCAGCGGCACCTTCCACGTCCCCGCCCGGACCGCGGTGGTGTTCGTGGTGCCCTGACCTCCCTGCCGCCTGTCGCCGGGCGTCGTGGCCGGACCGGAAGTCGCGCTAGGATGCGCGCCGGGGAAGCCGCCCGGTGCGCGGCGCGGGGAAGGGACATGCACGGAGCGCGAAGCATCGCGTGGTGGCTGGCCGTGGCCATCGGGATGGCAGGCGGGCCCGCGCGGGCGCAGGTCGACCTGGCGCCGTTCGTCAAGCGCGACACCTACGAAACCATCAAGATCTCGCCGGACGGCGCGCACTTCGCGGCAACGATGCCGCTGGAGGACCGCACCGTCCTGGTCGTGGTGAATCGCGCCGACCGCAAGATCGTCAGCGGCGGCATGGGCGTCAGGAACTCGGCGGTCTGGGATTTCTGGTGGGTCGACGACGAGCGCATCGTCATCTCGATGGCGCAGACCCTCGGCAGCAAGGACCCGCTGTACGCCACCGGCGAGCTGCATGCGCTGGAAATCGGCGCGAGCCGCGTCAAGCGATTGTTCGGCCGCCAGGACGACGTCGGCCTGGTCCAGCGCTACGGTGCGGCCGACGCGGTGGAGCTGGCGACGGTCATCGATCCGCTGCATGAGCAGCCGGGCGCGGTGATGATCGCCACCTGGGTGCCGGGATCGACGCCGAAGACCCAGGTGGAGACGCTCAACATGCGCAGCGGCCGGCGCAACGTGGTCGCGTCCGCACCGGTCCGGCGCGCCGGCTTCACCCTCGATTCTTCCGGCGGCGTGCGCTTCGCCGACGGCCTGGACGAGCGCAACTACCGCAAGCTCTATTACCGCGAGGACGATGATTCGCCCTGGCGGCTGGTCAACGACTCGGCGCAGAGCGGTTTCATCGCCAACGCGCTGGGCATGGCCGGCGACGGCTTCACCGCCTACGTGCGCGTCAGCCAGAGCGAAGGCCCGGACGCGATCGAGGCATGGGACATGCGCACGCTGGCGCGCACGCCACTGCTGCGCGATACAGTGGTCGACCCGCAGGCGATCCTCCATGACATCGACGGGCGCACGCCGATCGGCGCGCGCTACATGGACGACGGCGTCCGCATGCGCTTCTTCGATGAATCCTCGGCGATGGCGCGCCGCTACCGCACGCTGGGGAACGCGTTCCCCGGCTCCGGCGTCGAGATCACGTCCACCACGCGCGACGGCCGGCTGGCGCTGGTGCGGGTCTGGAGCGACCGCATCCCCGGCGAGTACTTCCTGTTCGACACCGAAGCCAGGACCGCCAACGGCCTGTTCGCGCGCATGGAGTGGTTCCGGCCCGAGGCGATGGCGGACACGCGCAAGATCGAAGCGAAGGCCCGCGATGGCGTGACGCTGCCCGGCTACCTCACGCTGCCCGGCGGCGAGGCGGATGCGACACGACCGCTGGTGGTCATGCCGCACGGCGGTCCCTACGGGATCTACGACGCGTGGGACTTCGACCTCGACGCGCAGCTGCTCGCCGCCGCCGGCTACGCGGTGCTGCGGCTGAACTACCGCGGCTCGGGCAACTACGGGCGCGCGTTCCGGGCGCTGGGCGCGCAGGAATGGGGCGGCACCATGCAGGACGACCTCACCGACGCCACCCGCTGGGCGATCGAGCAGCGCATCGCCGACCCGGAGCGCATCTGCATCGTCGGCGCCAGCTACGGCGGCTATGCGGCGCTGATGGGCGTGGCCAAGGAACCGTCGCTGTACCGCTGCGCGGTGGGTTACGTCGGCGTCTACGACCTGCAGGCGATGCACGCCGAGCGCGCGCGCTCGGCCGCCTGGATGCGGCATTGGGCCAACGACTGGCTCGGGACGCGTGGCTCGCTGGCGGACAAGTCGCCGGTGAACCTGGCCGACCGGATCAAGGCGCCGGTGTTCCTCGCCGCCGGCGGCGCCGACGACATCGCGCCGATCGCGCACAGCCGCAGGATGGAGCGCGCGCTCAAGGCGGCGGGCGTGCCGGTGCAGACGCTGTACATCGACAGCGAAGGCCACGGCTTCCGCAAGGAAGAACACCGGCGCGAGTTCTACCTGCGCCTGCTGGGCTTCCTGGCCGAACACCTCGGCGGCGCGACCGGCCGCTGATCGCATCGCCGGCGGCGCGCGCCGGGCTACACTGCGGCGTCGCCAGGAGACACAGATGCCCGATTTCGCATGGCAATCGGCATGGGACCGGAGTGGATCGGCGCAGGCGCCGGGCCTGCCCGGCCACGGTGCGCGCCTGGCGGAGGTGCTGGCGCAGGTCTCGCGCGAGGCGCTGCAGGCCGAGGGGCTGGACGAGGTGCTGCGGCGGATCGTCGACTGCGTCGTGCGCCGGCTGCCGGTCTCGATCGCGAGCATCGTCCTGCTCGACGACGCCCGCACCCGCTTCGTCAAGGAAGTCTGGGCCGGCGACATCCCGCTGGCCGAGATGGACCTGGCGATCTGGGACGTGTCGGTCGGCGTTTCCGGCCGCTGCGCGCGCACCGGCAAACCGCAGCTGATCGTCGACGTGGCGACCGATCCGGACTACGTGATGGGCAATCCCGCGGTCAGGTCGGAGTACGTGGTGCCGATCCGGCACCGCGACCGCCTGCACGGCGTGCTCAACATCGAGAGCACCGACGAGGAGTTCTTCACCGCGCAGGCCTGCGCCGTTTTCGACGCGATCGCGCACCAGGTCGGCGGCGCGATCCATCTCGCGCGCGTGGTCGCCGAGCTGGAGGCCGCCAACCGCAAGCTGCGCGAGCTGTCGACGGTCGACGGGCTGACCGGCATCGCCAACCGCAGGAGCTTCGACGAGCGGCTGGCCGGGGAGTGCGCGGTGCACGCGGAGCAGGGCGGTTCGCTGGCGCTGCTGCTGGTCGACGCGGACTGCTTCAAGCAGCTCAACGACGCGCTCGGCCACCTGCACGGCGACGAATGCCTGCGCCGGCTGGCGCGCATCTGCGGCGCTTTCGCCGGAGGCGAGCGCGACCTGGCCGCGCGCTACGGTGGCGACGAACTGGCGCTGCTGCTGCCGGGGCGCTCGGAGGCCGAGGCGATGGCGATCGCCGAACGCCTGCGCGCGCAGGTGGAAGAGGCGGCGATGGCGCATCCGACCTCGATCGTCGCACCGTGGATGACGGTCAGCGTGGGGGTGTACGTGGCCGGGCCCGGGCAGGCAGCGCGTTCGCCGGCGCGCCTGCTCTCGGGCGCCGACCGCGCGCTGTACGCGGCCAAGGTGCGGGGGCGCAACCGCGTGGCCTGCTGGAACCTGGCGCGCAGCGAGGTCGAGAGGACGGAGGCGTGATCGTCGATCCGTCCCATATCCCGTAGGAGCGGCTTCAGCCGCGACCGGACGCTCGACGGCTCCGGGGCCAGCGATCGCGCCTGAAGGCGCTCCCACGATTCGTGGGGACGATCGCCGATGCTTCGGTGCCGGATCACTCCGTCGCCGCCACCCGCGCCGGTGCGCCGACCCGCTGCCGCACCGCGTCGACGTCGCGCACCGCGCGCACCTCGATGCAGCCGGTTTCGGCCCAGGGCAGCTGCTCGGCGAGGCGGATCGCTTCCTCCAGGCTGTCGGCCTCGACCAGGTTGAAGCCGGCCAGCATCTCCTTGGTCTCGGCGAAGGGGCCGTCGACCACGGCGACCTTGCCGTCGCGCCGGCGCACCGACTTCGCGGTCTTCGCCGGTTCGAGCTGCTGGAAGCCGAGCAGGGTGCCGGCCTCCTTCAGTTCGTCGGCGCTCTCCAGGCAGTGGCGCATCCGCCGGTCGTACTCGCCCTCGGGCAGGGCCTCGAGCATTGCTTCGTCGGTGTAGACCAGCAGCAGGTATTGCATCGGCAGGATCCTCGTTCGTTCAAGGCGACGGCAAGGCGTCAGTCCGCGACAACGGCTTCCGCGCCGCCGCGGCCGAGCGGGTCGGGCAGCGGTTCGCCGCTCGCGGTGAAGGCCAGCGACACCGAATTGAGGCAGTGGCGCTCGTGCGTCGGCGACGGGCCGTCGGGGAATACATGGCCGAGGTGGCTGCCGCAGCGCGCGCAGACCTCCTCGGTGCGGACCATGCCGTGGCTGGTGTCGCGCACGTAGCGGATGTGCTCCGGCGCGTAGGGCGCGAAGAAGCTCGGCCAGCCGGTGCCGGAGTCGAACTTGGCGTTCGAGCGGAACAGCGGCAGCCCGCACAGGCGGCAGGTGTAGACGCCGTCGCGCTTGTTGTCGAGGAACACGCCGCAGAACGGCGCCTCGGTGCCGTGCGCCAGCAGCACGCGGCGTTCGGCCTCGTCCAGCGTGGCTTCGAGCGTGGCGCGCTGGACGGCATCGGGGGGCGTCAGGTCGAAGCCGGACATGGATGGATTCCTCGGCGTGCCGGATCGCGGGACGGAGAGTTTGCCAGCTTCCCGTTACGCGCGCGTAAGTACCTGTTCACGATCCTTGTAGCGAGGGGGCAGACATCACCGATGACGTCATCCCGATATCGACGCCGTCATCCCCTTGGAAGACGTCATCCCGGCGAAAGCCGGGATCCATTCTGCCGTTGGCCGTCGTCTTCTTCCATGCAGAACGAAAAATCAAGATCAAACTGGATGACCGGCCTTCGGCTGTTGTGAAGCGCCTCCGGCCTTCGCCGGGATGACGATCAATCCGTGACCGGGATGACGCCCGTTTCGGGAATCGTGACAGGCTCCGGGCGAACGGCGCGGTATCGTATCGGCACGACCGGCGCGTGGGCCGGAACGGAGGCGCGACGAACGCGGATGGCGTCGATCGAACTGGTGCTGGCGATGCTGCTGGCGGTGCTGGCCAGCGGCTACCTGCAGCGGATGCTGCCGTGGTCCGTGCCGCTGCCGCTGGTGCAGATCGCGCTGGGCGCGGTGATCTCGGGCGTGTTCCACGAAGGGGTGACGCTCGACCCCGACATCTTCTTCCTGCTGTTCCTGCCGCCGCTGCTGTTCCTCGACGGCTGGCGCATCCCCAAGGACGGGCTGTTCCGCGACCGAGGCGTGATCCTGCCGCTCGCGTTCGGGCTGGTGGTGTTCACCGTGCTCGGCGCCGGCCTGCTGATTCACTGGATGATCCCGGCGATGCCGCTGGCGGTGGCGTTCGCATTGGCGGCGATCCTGTCGCCGACCGATCCGGTCGCGGTGTCCTCGATCGCCAAGCGTGCGCCGGTGCCCAGGCGGCTGATGCACATCCTCGAGGGCGAGTCGCTGCTCAACGATGCCTCCGGCCTGGTCTGCTTCCGCTTCGCGGTCGCCGCGGTGATGACCGGCAGCTTCTCGCTGGTGAAGGCGTCGATGACCTTTGTGTGGGTGGCGGTGGTTGGCGTCGCGATCGGCGTCGGCTTCACCCTGCTGGTGAGCCGCGCGCAGAACACGCTTTCGCGTCGCTTCGGCGAGGAGAGCGGCACACCGATCCTGGTCAGCCTGCTGATCCCGTTCGGCGCCTATCTGATCGCCGAGGAAGCGCATGCCTCGGGCATTCTCGCCGCGGTCGCGGCGGGTATCACCATGAGCTACGTCGAGCTGACCGGTCGCGTGCTGGCGACCACGCGGGTGCAGCGCACGGCGGTCTGGGACATGCTGCAGTTCACCCTCAACGGCGTGGTGTTCGTGCTGCTCGGCGAGCAGCTGCCGGGGATCCTGCGCGAAGCGGCCGAATCGGTGCAGGAGGCCGGGCATCTCAATCCGTGGTGGCTGGTGGTCTACGCGCTGGCGCTGAACGCGGGCCTGGTCGCGCTGCGGATGCTGTGGGTGTGGGTGTCGCTGCGGCTCGACGCGCGCGCGGCGCGCCGCCGCGGCGAGGCGCGCGGCAATCCGCACTGGCGCGTGGTCGCGGCGGCGTCGCTGGCGGGCGTGCGCGGCGCGATCACCCTGGCCGGCGTGCTGTCGCTGCCGCTGCTGCTGCCCGGCGGCGACGAGTTCCCGGCGCGCGACCTGGCGATCTTCCTCGCCACCAGCGTGATCCTGCTGTCGCTGGTGCTGGCCAGCGTCGGCCTGCCGCGGCTGCTGGTGGGCCTGCAACTGCCCGAGGACAGCGACGACCAGCGGCAGCTCGACCTCGCCCGGCGCGAGGCCGCGACCGCCGCGATTGCCGCCATCGACCGCGCGCAGCACGCGATCCCGGACGACTCCGCGGACACCGACCTGTACGCGCAGGCGGCGGTGCGGGTGATGGCGCTGTACGAACACCGGATCGGCGAGCGTTCCGGCACCGCGATCGAGGCCGCGACCCTGCACAAGGCCGACCGCGCCGAGCGCGAGCTGCGGCTGGCCGGGCTCGAGGCCGAGCGCCGCCGCGTGTTCGAACTCGCGCGCCGGTACGAGATCTCCGACGAGGTCGCGCGCCGCGTGGTGCGCGAGATCGACCTGCTGGAGGCGCGCTACCGGGTCTGAACCGTGGGAGCGACCCTGGTCGCGATATTGCTTCGAAGTTTTCCGGGAGCGTCTAGCAGGTTTCCCAAGAGCATCCAACAGGATGTCATCCCGAGCCCTTCGGCTTTGCCCAGGGCAGGCTCCGCGAGGGATCTTGCCCGTTGCACGCATATGACGCACGGAAGCAGATCCCTCGCTGCGCTCGGGATGACATCGTCGATGGTCTTCCCCCGGCTTCGCCCGAGGAGACTTACTCAGCGTCGGACAGCTTGAACCAGGCCTCGACCTCGCCCTTGAGCTTGATCGTCAGCGGCTGGCCGCGGCGATCGAGCGCCTTGCCGGCGGCGACGCGGATCCAGCCCTCGCTGATGCAGTATTCCTCGACGTCGCGCCGCTCCACGCCCTTGAAGCGGATGCCGATGCCGCGCTCGAGCAGGGCGGCATCGTAGTGCAGGCTGCGCGGGTCGTTGGACAGGCGGTCGGGCGGGGTTTCGGTCATGGCGGGAATGGCGGCGGAGAACGTGCCGCATTGTAGCCGACCGTTCAGCCGCGCCCGGCGACGCGCACCATGCGCCGCAGCAGGTGCTCCATCGTTGCATCGAGGTCGGCGCACTTGCCGCCGTGCACCGGCGAGGTCTGCAGGATCGCGCTGCGCTGCGCGGTCAGCCAGTGGAAGCGCGCGCGCGGCGGCAGCAGCCCGATCGGGCCGGCTTCGGCGCCGTCGCGGCAGACCGCTTCGACCGCGCCGAGCAGGCGCCGCAGCAGCGCCAGGTCGAGCGCGGGATCCAGCGCCAGCGCGCGCGCCTCGTCCAGTTCGATGCGCACCTCGAGGTACCCGCGCGCCGCGCACGAGAGCAGGATGCCGACGTTGATGAACTCGCCGCGCTCGACCCGCGGCACCAGCCGCAGGACCGCATAGTCGTAGAACTCAGCCGCGTGCATCGGCGATGCCCCCGACGAAGGCGGCGCGGTGCCGCACGCGCCGCACCAGGTAGTCGACGTAGGCCGCGCGCTGGCCGTCGGCGTCGGCGAATGCATCCGGCCCGCCGAGCCACGCGTCCGGCACCTGCGCGACGATCTTGGCGATCAGGTCCGGCGCCAGCCGCGGCGCGAGTTCGGCGTCGGCCTGTTCCACCGCATCCGCCCACGGCAGCAGGACGTGGTCGCGGATCAGCGGGAACGCGGCGTCGGCGCGCGCGGGATCGCCGTCCCAGCCGTGGTGGAAGTACAGCGCCGCGCCGTGGTCGATCAGGTACAGCCGGCGGTGCCACAGCATCATGTTCGGATTGCGCGTGCTGCGGTCGACGTTGCTGGCGAAGGCGTCGAACCAGACGATGCGCGAGGCCAGCGCGGGATCCGGCTCCCAGGCCAGCGGGTCGAAGTTGGCCGCGCCGGGCAGGTAGTCGAGCGCGAGGTTGAGGCCGTCGCTGGCGCGGATCAGGGACTGGATCTCGGGATCGCCCTCGGTGCGCGCGAGCACCGGGTCGAGTTCGGCGAACACGATTTCCGGCACGTCGAAGCCGAGCGCGCGGGCGAGGCTGCCGACGATCCATTCTGCGACCAGCGCACGCGGCCCCTGGCCGGCGCCGCGGAACTTGAGCACATACATGCCGTCGTCGTCGGCCTCGACCACGGCCGGCATCGAGCCGCCCTCGCGCAGCGGCGTGACATAGCGGGTGACGTGGACGGTGCGCGGCATGGCCGGACAAGCATAGCCGCGTCGCCGCGCCGGCGCGTGCGGAGGACGGCTCAGGGCGCCTCGCGCCGCCCCTGCGCCTTGGCGCGCGCGATCACGCGGCGCACGAGGTCGCGATCGGCGTGGCGCGAGATCGGTAGGGCGCCGAGCGCGATCGCCTGACCGCGCAGGTCCGCGGTCACGTCGTAGTGCGCGCCGCTGGTCTTGTCCTGGAAGGCGCGGCGCGGCAGGCCCAGCCGCGCGGCGAACGCGTGCAGTTCGTCCAGTGTGTCGGCCATCAGGTGCGCCCAGCGCTGGCCGCGCCACAGGGTGACGGCGTCGTCGACGTAGACGGTCATGCGCAGGATCGTGCCCGCAACCGGCGGGCGTGGCAACGCGCGGTTGGCGGGCGTCGCATTTTCGGCGCGATGCGTGGCTCACCCCCACCCCGGCGCAGGGGTGGGGGCCAACAGCGACGTGGCTGCTCTGCTCCCTCCCCAGCGAAGCGGGGGAGGGTTGGGGCGGGGGCAAGTCGGCGACAACCGCGCATCAGCAAACCGATGAACCTCTTCCGCGTCCACGCGCCCGGGCAAAGCACCACGAAAAAGCCCCGGCCTGGCCGGGGCTTTGCGCTTGTCGCCGGTTCAGTTGCTCGCGACCGCGGACTTGCGCAGTTCGCCGCGCACCCAGTCGTCGATCATCCGCTTCTCGTAGTGGAGGTTGTCGTTGCGGCCGGCGAAGTTGCCGCCGCCCATCAGGTAGCCGGTGTCGCGCACTTCGCGGCTGCCTTCGGCGAGCACTTGCCCGTCGGCGCCATAGTGGCGGAACTCCAGCTTCATCGACGGCGGATAGATGTCGCGCAGGATCCGCACGTCCTGCATCTGCACGCCGCGCCAGGGCTCGTAGTGGCCGGCGCGGCCGATGTCGGTGATCGTGACCTCGAGGCGATCACCTTCGGGCAGGCGCTTGGCCGCGGCGCCGCGCAGGTGGTCGGCCAACTGGTAGACCCAGTTGCCCTCGCGGGCCTTCCAGCGATTGCCGCTGAACTTGAGGTCGGTGAACTCGGCCGGGTCGGTCCACTGCACGCTCACCGGGCCTTCGTCCGGCAGGCTGCGGGGCGCATCGGGATCGGTGACGTTGCGGACCTTTGCGGTCGCCGTCGCGGTCGCCAGCAGGACGGCGACGATCAGGAGGAGGCGTGCGGCGTGTTTCATGGCAGGGCTCCGGTGGTTTGCCGGGCCAGTGTGCGCCCGGCCAGCTTAACGGTCGGGAAAAGCGGGCAACGACCCGGTCGGTCGGCCGGACCGGCCCGACGGACGGCGCCTGACCTGGGTGCGGCCGGCCAAAAAAAGGGGCGAGCCGAAGCTCACCCCTTCACGCACACCACCTGGCGCAGCGTGTGCACCACCTCCACCAGGTCGGACTGCGCGGCCATGACCGCGTCGATGTCCTTGTAGGCGGCCGGCGACTCGTCGATCACCGCCGCATCCTTGCGGCATTCGACGTGGGCCGTGGCCTCGCGGTGCTGGGACAGCGTGATCCGCTGGCGCGCGGCCGTGCGGCTCATCACGCGGCCGGCGCCGTGGCTGCAGCTGTGGAAGCTGTCCGCGTTGCCCTTGCCGCGCACGATGAAGCTCTTCGCGCCCATGCTGCCGGGGATGATCCCCAGCTCGCCCGTGCGCGCGCTCACCGCGCCCTTGCGGGTGACCAGCAGTTCCTCGCCGCCGTGCGTTTCCTTCTGCACGTAGTTGTGGTGGCAGTTGACCGCCATCTTCTCAAGCTGGAACTTCGGCAGGCGATGGCGCATCTCCGCCAGCACCCGCGCCATCATCGCCTCGCGGTTCTCGCGGGCGTAGTCCTGCGCCCAGGAGACGGCCTCCACGTAGTCGTCGAACAACGGCTCGCCTTCCATGAAGAACGCGAGATCCCTGTCAGGCAGGTGGAAACCCAGCACGCGATGCGCCAGCTGCGCGCGCGCCTGCTCGATGAAGTAGGTGCCGATCAGGTTGCCGGTGCCGCGCGAGCCGCTGTGCAACATCACCCACACGGCATCGCTTTCATCGAGGCAGACCTCGATGAAGTGGTTGCCGCCGCCCAGCGTGCCGATCTGGCAGCCGAGTTTGTCGGTGCGCACCTTGCGGTGCTTGGCCTTGATCGCCTCCAGCCGTTGCTCCAATCCCGACTGCGCGATGCGCGTGGCGATGCCGTCTGGCAGCTTCCAGTGTTCACCGCCGCGGCCGTTGCCGACCGGCACGCTGCGTTCGATGCCCGAGCGCAGCTGCGCCAGGCTGTCGGGCAGGTCGGACGCGCGCAGCGTGGTGCGCACCGCGGCCATGCCGCAGCCGATGTCCACGCCGACGGCCGCCGGGATGATCGCGCCACGGGTCGGGATCACCGAGCCCACGGTCGCGCCCTTGCCCAGGTGCACGTCCGGCATCACCGCGACCCACGGCCCGACGAACGGGATGGAGGCGATGTTGCGCAACTGCTCGTGCGCCTGGTCTTCCAGCGGCACGCCGCGCACCCAACCCTTGATCGGCGTGGTGTCGTCTCCGGCATGCAGCAGTTCGAAAGTACTCATCCGGTTTCTCCTTGTTCCATGGAAAACCCATGCCGCCGCGTCCGTGCGCAGGCATGGGATGCTACTTCAGCGTCACCAGCTGCTTCAGCACGCCGTCCAGGCCGCCGAACACGGTGAGCTTGTCGATCTTCTCGGTGACCTTCTCCAGGGCCTCGAGCTCCTTCAGGCGCATCAGCACCGGGCTGTCATCGATCAGCTTCGCGGTGTTGAGCAGGGAACGCGTGGCGTTCGCCTCCTCGCGGCGGCGGATCACGTTGGCTTGCGCCGTCTTCTCTGCCTGCACCACGCCGTTGAGGATGTCCTTCATCTCACCCGGCAGGATCACGTCCTTCACGCCGACGCCCAGCACCTCCACGCCGAGGCCGTCCAGCTGGCCGCGCACGTACGCGAAGATGTCGGCATCGAGCGAGGCCTTGTCGCCCAGCAGCTCGTCCAGCGTGCGCGCGGCGACCACCTTGCGCAGGCCGTACTGCAGCTCGCGGTAGACGAAGTCGCCGATCTTCGCGACCTTGGTGCGCGCGGCCACCACGTCGGTGACGCGGGTGCTGGCGGCGAGGTTCACGCGCAGGCTGACCTTGTCGCGGGTCAACAGCTCCTGGCCCGAGACCTCGACCGACTGCACGCGCAGGTCGACGATGTCGACGACCACGTTCTTCTGGAAGTTCCAGAAGGCGTAGGCGCCTGCCTCCAGCGTGCGCACCAGCCTGCCGTCGATGAACAGCAGGCCGGCGGACTCCGCCGGCACGTCGGCCACCACAGCGAGCCTGGACAGCGCGCCGAGCTGGCGCAGGCGGCGCGCGACGGCGGCCTCGACCTCGAGCGAGCCGTCGAGCGCGATCCTGCGCAGTTCGATGCGCGCAAGCGCCGTCCAGAACAGCTTGCGCGAGCCCGGTGCGAGCACCTGCTCCAGCTTGCCGTCCCTCAGCACGATGCCGACCTCGTCCTCGCCGATGTCGGCCAGCACGAAGGTGTCGCCCGGCTGCGTGCCGAGGCGCGCGACCAGCGCGTCGACGTCGCTGCCGGCGTACTCAGGCGACGCGACGTCGTGCACGCGCACCTCGATCCGACCCATCGGGTCGAACCAGCGGTACACGCCCGCGCCGAGCACGCGCTCGAATCGACGGTTGCGATACACCAGGCCGCGCTCGCCGTCACCGATCACGACCCTCTTGGTCCAGAACATGGCGTTGTTCTCCTTGTTGGCTCTGGTGGTCCGATCCTCGTGCAAAAGGGCCGGCGCGGCGGATCGGTTGCCGCGGCCGTTCGGTTCGCGCCGGCGCGAAATGCGCGATGGCGCCTTGGAAGGCGGAAACACCCGTGGACGAAGGCGATGCGGGCGTCCGGCGCTGCCGGCGGAGGCCGGGCCGCAGTGATGCCATCCGGGGATCGCATCGCATGCGGCAGGCGTCCGCGTCGAGGGCGCGGCGTCGGCATCGCTTCCGCTGCGTCGCGTCGTCCTGCACTCCCTTGCAGGGAACGGCGCGTCGCACCGGGCGTTTCCTGTGCGGGACTTGCGTCCCTGGTTCCAGATCTACGGTCTGGTGTTGGAGCGGGAATCGAACCCGCGACACTCGGTTTACATGACCGATGCTCTACCCATCTGAGCTATCCAGTGGTGGACGAACCGGATTCGAACCGGTGGCCAACGGCTTGCGCCGCCGCTCTCCCGTGCTGAGCTATCGTCCGCTCGTGGAACACCGTCTCGCACGTTCCGGCATACGCCACGGCAGCGCCGCGCGCACCGGACGGGACGCAAGCCAGTACCGCTGGAACGTGTCCGTCGATGTTCCGCATTGGCGTCGTTTCGCAACGCCAATCCGTTTCGCAGGGCCGCAACCGCCCGTCGCCCGTGCCCGGCATCACGGGCACAGCGCCCTTGCCGCTCCAGCGGCAGCGCCTCGCAGTGGAAATCCCTACGTGCGGGCCATCCAGGCCCGGATGCTTCGGGATGCGGTTGCAGTCGTGCGGATCTCGTCGATCTCCATTTTCGAACGCGCAAAAAGAAAACGCCCCCGGTTCGGATCCGAGGGCGTTCGCGTTCCTCGGAGATCGGGCGACCGATCTCCGCAGGTGGAAATCAGTCGATCGTGAGCAGGCCCTGCAGTCGTGAGAACCGGTTCCGCGGCGCGCACGCGGCCGCGTCGCGGTATTCGCGCGACTGCATGGGCTTGGCGATGTGCGGAAGGGTTGTCATCGGAATGGTTCGCGTGCAGCGGTGTCGCGCAAGGCGACGAAGGGCGCGCACGTTACGCGCGTTGTGCGGGACGCGCAAGCGCCATGCGCGAAGTTCTTCCTCCCATCCGACGAACGGTCGCGCATGCGATACCGGCGTCCATGCCGCGCGCACGCTGGCTGCAGCGCAGGTGGCGTGCGCGATCATCGGCGGCGCCTGTCCTGTGGCATCGCGCCGTTGCGTTGTGAAACAACGAAGACCATCGGCGGACGCACCATGGGCGCCTTCAGGGACGTCGTGATTCTGTTGCCCGGCATCACCGGCAGCGTACTTGCGAACGCGCGCAAGGAGGTCTGGGCGCCGTCGGGCGGCGCGGTGTGGCGAGCGGTCGCCAGTTTCGGAAAATCGATCACCGGGCTCGAACTCGCCGCGGATGGCGGTCCCGGCGACGTGGTCGCCACCCGGCTGGTGCCGGACGTCACCATCGTGCCCGGGCTGGTCAAGATCGACGGCTACAGCCGCATCGAGCAGCACCTCGTCGGAAAGCTCGGGCTGGAACCGGGCCGCAACTACTTCCCGTTCCCGTACGACTGGCGCCTGGACAACCGGGTCAACGCGCGCGCGCTGGAAACGAAGGCGATGCAGTGGCTTACGGCATGGCGCCGGTCCTCGGGTGCCGCGGACGCCAGGCTGGTGCTGGTCGGGCATTCGATGGGCGGACTGGTCTCGCGCTACTTCCTCGAATGCCTCGGCGGCTGGCGCGACACGCGCGCGCTGTTCACGCTCGGCACGCCGCACCGGGGTTCGCTCAACGCGGTGGATTTCCTCGTGCACGGCATGAAGAAGGGGATCGGCCCGCTCGGGCTGGACATGACCCCGCTGCTGCGTTCGCTGCCGTCGGTGTACCAGTTGCTGCCGATCTATCCCTGCGTGGACGCTGCGCCGGGCGAACTGGCCTACATCGCCGACGCGGCCGCTGCCGGCGCCCTGCCGGAGGTCGACGCCGACCGTGCGCGCCAGGCGCGTGCCTTCCACCAGGAGATCGAGGACGCGCAGGAGGCCAACGCGCGGCAGGACGCCTACCGCGAGCGCGGCTACCGCCTGCAGCCCATGGTCGGCAACCTGCAGCCGACCTACCAGAGCGCGCGCAGCCGGGGCGGCAAGGTCGAGTTGCTGCGCAGCCGCAACGGACAGGACGATGGCGGCGATGGCACGGTGCCGTGCGTGTCGGCCATCCCGATCGAGATGAGTGACGCGCTGGACCGGGTGATTTATGCCGCGGACACGCACGGTTCGCTGCAGAACGAGGGGGGCGTGCTGGCCACGCTCGGCGGACGGCTCAAGGATCCCTCGGTCGACCTGAAGACGCTGCGCGACGAAGGCCTGGTGAAACTCTCGCTCGATGCCGACGAAGCGGTGCTGCCGGGCGAGCCGCTGGTCGTGCGTGCGCGTGCCAGCCAGGACAACCCTCGGATCTCCGTGCGGCTGGTCCATGCCGGCGATGGCGAGACGATCGAGGATGCCCCGGCGCGCGATCCGGAGACCGGCGGGCGCATCGGCGAGTACGACCTGTCGCCGGGCGTATGGCGGATCACCATTTCCGCGGACGGGGCCACGCCGGTGACGGACCTGGCGGTGGTGGCGGCGTGACCGCGCCCTCGCCGACGCGGATGCTCGAATGGAGCAGGGACTTCGTCGTCATCGATGGCGACCGCCCATTCGACGAGGTGGTGGCCGCCGTGCTCGACGCGCATGCGTTCTGGATCGTTCTGATCCGGTTCCGGGGCATGTATCAATACGTGTTCAGCAGGGACGAACTGCTGTATGCCGGAATCCCGGCACGAAGCCGCGATGTCCACGAACGGCTGGGGCGCGACGCGTCATCGTGCAGCTTCGTGGAAGTGCTGGACCTGCACGAGCTCGACCAGAGCACCCAGGTCGACGCGCAGCGACCGCCCGTCGGCATCGACACCACCTGGCGCCCGGACACGCACACACCGAGCGTGTTCCGCTACGTGCGGCTGGATGAGAGGGCGCGGCAGGAGGCGGTTGCCGTCGCGTCCGATGCGGGCGCGCCGATGCCGATGGCGCGGGAAGCGGCCGCCGCGCCGGACGGGCACGCAGGCGGCAGCGAGCGCCAGTCCGGCACGGTGAAGGGCGATGCGGGAAGCTTGCCCGACGATTTCGACCTGGATTCGATTCCCGCGTTCCCTGTCAGCGGCAGGGGAACGGTCGCGCTGCCCCGTCCACCGTTCTTTCCCGACACCACGCCACCCGAGCCGGCGCCGGAATCGACGCCATCGACACCGGGCGACGAGCAGGTCGTCGTCACCCGCCATCCCTCGATCGAGGTGGAAGGCGCGGTCGCCGCGGGGCAACCGGTGGTGGTGGTCGTGGATCTGGCGACCGCGCCGGTGGCGCACACCGAAGCGGCGCCGGTGACGGTGGCGGCGCCGACGCCGGACTGGGAGACGATCGAACTGGTGGCGATGGTGTCCTGTACGCAGGTCGTGTTCGACGACGCGGATGCCCGGGGGACCGTCGTCATCCGGCGCAACGCGCCCTCGATTCCCGCGCGCCTGCCGGGGCGCGTGCGCGACGACGTCGCCGCCGCGACGCTGGACGTCACCGTGCGCTTCTACCACCAGCGCAGGTTCTCCGGCATGGCGTTCCGTGCCCTGCCGGTGGCGTCGGCGGGCGCCGGGGCGGTGGCGCCCGCGCCGGCCGAGGGCGGGGTGGTCGTGGAAAGCGATGCGCGCACGCCCGACCTCACCGTCCACGTCGTCGCGGACAGGGCGCTGCCGGGCCGGCTGGACTGGTCGCTGCAGCTGCGGTTGTTCGACGGGCTGCCAACGAAGCTGCGAGGCTCCATCGACCTCGGCTATGACGTCGCCGCGCAGACGCGCGCCAGGCTGGGCAACCTGTCGAAACTGACGCCGGGCGAGCACGAGCGCCAGATCCGCGGCTATGGCAACGAACTGTGGAAGCTGGCGCCTTCCATGTTCCACGACGTGTACTGGGCCATGTGCGACCGCTACCGCCGCCCGCTGGCGATCCAGTTCATCACCAGCGAACCGCACATCCCGTGGGAGCTGATGCGTCCCTCGCGCGATGGCGAGGTCCATGAACCGCTGGCGATCGGGCATGCGGTGGCGCGCTGGATCGAGCATCTGCACGGCTGGATGCCCAATCGCCTGCCGGCAGGCCGGATCGGCACGATCGCGCCGAAGTACGAGACCGCGAGCCGGCGGTTGCCGCGGGCACAGGCCGAATCCGAAGCCATCGCCGCGCGCTACGGCGCCGAGCGCATCAAGGGCACGCGCGAGGACGTGCTGGCGCTGCTGGAGGCCGATCCGCCGCCGTATCCGGTCGCGATCCTGCACTTCGCCGGGCACGGCGTGTTCAACGTCGACGATGCCTCCGGCTCCAGCATCAAGCTGGAGCAGAACCGGACGCTCGCCGCCGGCGAGATCGACGAAACCGGGGTGAAGCTCGGCAAGGCCTGCCGCACGCTGGTGTTCTTCAACGCCTGCGAGGTCGGGTCCACCGGCAACGTGCTCGGCGAGGTCGGCGGCTGGGCCGATGCCTTCCTGGGCTGCCGCTTCGGCGGCTTCATCGCGCCGCTGTGGTCGGTCGAGGACGAGGATGCCGGCGTGGTCGCGCAGGAGCTGCTCGACGGCGTTTACCGCGACCGCCGACCGGTCGCCGAAGTGCTGCGCGAGATCCGGGAAACGCATGGCAGGATCTCGCCGACGTTCTACTCGTACCTCTACTACGGCGACGTCGGCGCATCGCTGGCCGGCTGAGCCGGCGGCGCGTCATTCCCCGAGCAAGGGCGCCAGCGCCGGCCAGACGTGGTCGAGCAGCTTCGGCTGCGACTCGACCGTCGGGTGCAGGTTGTCGTCCTGGTAGGCGCCGCGGTCGAGCGCGATCGGTTCGAGCAGGAACGGGACCAGGGCGGTGTCGAACAGCTTCGACAGGTCGCGATAGTTGCGTTCGAAGCCCTGCGTGTAGTCGGCGCCGAGGTTGGGCGGCATGCGCATGCCGACCAGCAGCACCTTCGCGCCGACGTGCCGGGAGGCGCCGATCATGCGCGCGAGGTTGCGCCGCGCCTCGGTGAGCGGCAGGCCGCGCAGGCCGTCGTTGGCGCCGAGCGCGATCACCACCACGTCCGGCCGGTGGCGCAGCACCTCGGCGACGATGCGCGACGAGCCGCCCGCCGTGGTCTCGCCGCTGATGCTGGCGTTGACCACGCGCCAGCCCGGCTTCTCCTCCGCCAGGCGTTCGCCCAGCAGCGCCACCCAGCCCTCGTGCGCGGCCATGCCGTAGCCGGCCGACAGCGAATCGCCCATCACCAGCACCGTGCGCGGCTGGGGCGCGCCGGCGGGCGCGGGCTGGGCGAAGGCCGGCAGCAGCGCCAGCAGCACGAGTAAACCGATGGCCCATTGCATCCCGCGCCGGCAGGCCGCATAACCTTGCTTCATCTGTCGAATCCTCATCCGTCGTGCGCACCGGTGGCGCCTGCGGTCCACGATACCCAATCCGGAATGAACATGGCCGACGCCCCCGCGCCGCATGTCGCTGGCCCCCACGCCGCCGATTCCCGTGCCCGTCCCGCCGTTCCCGCCCTGCTTGCGCAGGGCCTCGGCAAGCGCGTGGCCCTGCCCTCGGGCGAGCTGACGATCCTCGACGGCGTCGGCTTCGCGGTCTCGCCCGGCGACGTGGTCGCCATCGTCGGCGCGTCCGGATCGGGCAAGAGCACCCTGCTGTCGCTGCTGGCCGGCCTCGACGTGCCCAGCGCCGGCACGGTCGGGATCGACGGCGACATCATCTCGACCCTGGACGAGGACGGCCGCGCCCGCGTGCGCGGCGGGAAGGTCGGCTTCGTGTTCCAGAACTTCCAGCTGCTGCCTTCGCTCACCGCGCTGGAGAACGTGATGCTGCCGCTGGAGCTGCGCGGCGACGCCGAAGCCGAAGCGCCGGCGCGCGAGATGCTGCGCAAGGTCGGCCTCGGCGAACGCCTGGACCACTACCCGAGGCAGCTCTCAGGCGGCGAGCAGCAGCGCGTGGCGCTGGCGCGCGCGTTCGTGACGAAACCCTCGCTGCTGTTTGCCGACGAGCCCACCGGCAACCTCGACACGAACACCGGGCAGGCGATCATCGAACTGCTGTTCGCGATGAACGCGGACGCCGGCACCACCCTGGTGCTGGTGACGCACGACGACCACCTCGCCGAGCGCTGCCACCGCACGCTGCGGCTGGACGGCGGCCGGCTGGTCGCCGACGAGACGCGGTGAGGAGCGCATGAGGACGCTCGCGCTCGCCTGGCGGCAGCTGCGCCGCGACGTCAAGGCCGGCGACATCCGCATCCTGTTCGCGGCGCTGGTGCTGGCGGTGGTGGCGGTGACTTCGGTCGGCTTCGTCACCGACCGCGCCGGGCGCGCGCTGGCGATGGAGGCCAACCGCCTGCTCGGCGGCGACGCGCTGGTGCGCGGCGACGCGCCGATCGGTGGCGCGGTGCTGGAGGCGGCCAATGCGCCCGGCCTGCAGCGCACGGAAACCGTCGAGCTCGACAGCATGATCCGCGTCGGCGAAGGCGGCGACGCGCAGCTGCGCCTGGGCGACCTGCGCGCGCTGGGCGAGGGCTTCCCGCTGCGCGGCGCGTTCCGCATCGTCGGCGACGACGGCGTCGAGCGCGATGCGGGTTCGATTCCGGAGCCGGGCACGCTCTGGCTCAGCCGCGTCGGCGCCGACACGCTCGGTGCGCGCATCGGCGACCGCGTCGGCATCGGCACGCGCGAGCTTCGCCTCGCCGCGCTGGTGGCGCAGGAGCCCGACGCATCGATCGACTACTTCAACGTCGCGCCCAAGGCCTTCCTCAACCTCGCCGACCTCGCATCGACCGGACTGGTGCAGGAAGGCAGCCGCCTCCGCTACCGGCTGGTCGTGGCCGGCGATGCCGCGGCGGTGGAGCGTTTCTCGGCGACGGCGCGCGACAACCTCGCGCGCGGCCAGCGCATCGAGACGATCACCGACGCGCGCCCGGAGGTGCGCTCGGCGCTCGACCGCGCCGGCCGCTTCCTCGGTCTCGCCGCGCTGGTGTCGGTGATCCTCGCCGCGGTCGCGGTGGCGATGGCCGCGCGCCGGCACAGCGAGCGGCACCTGTCGGGCGTGGCGGTGATGCGCTGCCTCGGCGCGCAGCAGCGCACCCTGGTCGGCATCCACGTCGGCGAGCTGCTGCTGCTCGGATTGATCGCCTGCACCATCGGTGTCGCGATCGCGTTCGCGCTGCAGTGGTCGGTCGCGGGCTGGCTGGCGCAGGCGCTGAAGGTCGAGATCCCGCCGGCGAGCGCGTGGCCGGCGCTGCGCGGCTATGGCGTCGGCCTCGTGGTCCTGCTCGCGTTCGGTGCGCCGCCGGTGCTGGCGCTGCGGCGCGTGCCCGCGCTGCGCGTGCTGCGCCGCGACCTCGACGGCAGCGAGCCGTCGGCGTGGATCGTCGCGCTCGCGGCCCTGGGCGGGCTCACCGCGCTGCTGTGGTGGCAGGCGGGTTCGGCGACGCTGGCGATCGCGATGCTGGTGGGCATCGCGGCGACGCTGGCGGTGCTGGCGCTGATGGCGTGGGGCCTGATCCTCGCCGTGCGCGGGCTGCGTTCGAAACTGCGCGGCGCGCTGCGCTACGGGTTGGCCAACGTCAGCCGCCGCGCCGGCACCAGCATTGCCCAGGTCAGCGCGCTCGGCCTCGGGCTGATGGCGCTGCTGCTGCTGACCTTCGTGCGCACCGACCTGCTCGACCGCTGGCAGCTGTCGCTGGCCGAGAACGCGCCGAACCGCTTCATCGTCAACGTGCAGTCGGACCAGATCGCGCCGGTGCGCGACTTCATCGCGTCGCAGGGCGTGGCCGAACCGGTGCTGTTCCCGATGGTCCGTGCGCGCCTGGTCGAGCGCAACGGCCAGGCGGTGACCGGCGCCGACTACGCCAGCCGCACCGGCGACGCCGACCAGGACCGCCAGTCGCAGCGGCGCGCCGAGCGCGAGTTCAACCTGTCGATGGCGGCCACGCTGCGCGACGACAACAAGGTCACCGCCGGCACCTTCTGGACCGGCACGCCGGCGACGCCGGAGCTGTCGGTGGAAGAGGGCTTCGCGAAGGACCTGGGCTGGAAGATCGGCGACCGCATCGCCTTCGACATCGCCGGCCAGCGCCTGGAGGCGCCGATCACCAGCCTGCGCAGCGTGGACTGGGAAAGCTTCCAGCCGAACTTCTTCGTGCTGGCCTCGCCCGGCGCGCTCGACGGCTATCCGGCCAGCCACATCACCGCGGTGCAGGTGCCGCCGGAGGCGACGCGCTTCACCGCCGACCTCGTGCAGCGCTTCCCGAACCTGTCGGTGATCGACGTCGATGCGGTACTGGCGCAGGTGCGCAGCACCGCCGACCAGGTGTCGACCGTGGTCCAGGTGGTGTTCTGGTTCTCGCTGCTGGCGGGCGTGTTGGTGCTGCTGGCGGCGGTCAGCGCCAGCCAGGACGAGCGCCTGCTCGAAGGCGGCGTGATGCGCGCGCTCGGCGGGCGGCGCGGGCAGCTGCGGATGGCGCAGGTGTCGGAGTTCGCGGCGATCGGCCTGCTGTCGGGGCTGGTCGCGGCGATCGCGGCCTCGGTGCTGGCCGGCGTGGTCGCGGAGCAGGTGTTCGACCTGCCGTGGCGGCCGAACTGGATGCTGGCGGTCGTGGGCAGTGCAGTCGGTGTGATGGTGACGCTGCTGGCGGGCCTGTTCGCCACCCGCAGGGTGCTCGATGCGCCGCCGTCGGCGACGCTGCGCGAGCTGCAGGGGTAACCGGTTCTCCGGAGATCCCGAGGCTCGTCATCCCAGCGAAAGCTGGGATCCATTTTCAACGACGGCAAAGACACAATGGATGACCAGCGCTTCGCGCTGTTATGAAGCGCTTCCAGCTTTCGCTGGGATGACGAGCCAAAAGGTACCGCAAGGCACGGACTCAGGGGGCATCGCACAACATGCAGGACATCGACTTCCAGCTCGAACGCGACCACGTCGAACTCAACCAGCTGCTCAAGCTGTGCGGCATCGTCGACAGCGGCGGCGCCGGCAAGGCCTTGGTGTCGAGCGGCGCGGTGCGCGTGGACGGCGAGGTGGAGCTGCGCCGGACCTGCAAGATCCATGCGGGACAGGTGGTCGAGGTCGAGGGTGCACGCATCGTCGTGGCGGGCGACGGGGCCTGAGTCCGGAGAAGTTCCAACCCGTTGAGCTGTCATCCCGAGCGCAGCGAGGGATCTCGTGTCCGAAGCGGCGGAAGCTGGATCTCTCGCTGCGCTCGGAGATGACAGGCGTCCAGCGGGGACGGACGCCGATTGCGTGCTCAGTCGTCCCAGCGCCGCAGCACCAGGCTGGCGTTGGTGCCGCCGAAGCCGAAGCTGTTCGACAGCACGGTGCGCAGGTCGGCGTCGCGGCTTTCGCGCACCAGCGGCAGGTCGGCGGCCTCGGGATCGACGGTATCGACGTTGATCGAGCCGGCGATGAAGCCGCGCTGCAGCATCAGCAGGCAGAAGATCGCCTCCTGCACGCTGGTCGCGCCGAGCGAGTGGCCGGTCAGCGACTTGGTCGATGAGAACGGCGGCACCGCGTCGCCGAACACCTGGCGCATCGCGCGCAGTTCGCTGACGTCGCCCACCGGGGTCGAGGTGCCGTGGGTGTTGATGTAGTCGATGCCGCCGTCGAGGCCGTCGATCGCCATGCGCATGCAGGCGATGGCGCCGTCACCCGACGGCGCGACCATGTCCACGCCGTCGGAGCTGGCGCCGAAGCCGACCAGTTCGCCGAGGATCGTCGCGCCGCGCGCCCGTGCGTGCTCCAGGCTTTCGAGCACCACCGCGCCGCCGCCGCCGGCGATGACGAAGCCGTCGCGGTCGGCGTCGTAGGCGCGCGAGGCGCGTCCGGGCGTGTCGTTGTACTTGCTCGACAGCGCGCCCATGCCGTCGAACAGCATCGCCATGCCCCAGCTGACTTCCTCGCCGCCGCCGGCGAACACCACGTCCTGCAGCCCGGCCTGGATCTGCTGCGCGGCGACACCAATACAGTGCGCGGAGGTCGCGCAGGCCGAGGAAATCGAATAGTTCAGCCCCTTGATGCCGAACGCGGTGGCGAGGCAGGCCGAGACCGTCGAGCTCATCGTGCGCGTGACCTGGTAGGGTCCGACGCGGCGGATGCCGCGTTCGCGCAGGGTGTCGGCCGATTCGATCTGGTTGGTCGGCGAGCCGCCGCCCGAGCCCATGATCAGGCCGGTGCGCGGGTTCGAGACCTGCGACTCGTCGAGCCCCGACTGCGCGATCGCGTCGCGCAGCGCCAGGTAGGCGTAGGCGGCGGCGTCGCCCATGAAGCGCCTGAGCTTGCGGTCGATCAGCGCCTCGAGGTCGACCTGCGGCACGCCGGAGACCTGACTACGCAGGCCCTTTTCGACGAACGACGCGTCGGCGCGGATGCCGGACGTGCCGTCGCGCAGCGCGGTCGTCACGGTCTCGAGGTCGTTGCCGATGCACGAGACGATGCCCATGCCGGTAACCACCACGCGGCGCCCGCCGGAGTTCAGGCTCATGCGTCGCCTTCCTTCTTCTGGAACAGTCCCACGCGCAGGTCGTTGGCGGCATAGATCTCCTTGCCGTCGCAGTACATGCGCGCGTCGGCGATGGCCATGATCAGCCGGCGCTTGATCAGGCGCTTGATGTCGATCTCGTAGCGCACCAGTTTCGCGTCCGGGCCGACCTCGCCGGTGAACTTGACCTCGCCCGAGCCCAGCGCGCGGCCGCGGCCGGGGAGGCGCTGCCAGGTCATGAAGAACCCGACCAGTTGCCACATCGCGTCCAGGCCGAGGCAGCCGGGCATCACCGGATCGCCCTGGAAGTGGCACTGGAAGAACCACAGGTCCGGGCGGATGTCGAGCTCGGCCTCGATCCGGCCCAGCCCGTGCGCGCCGCCGTCGTCGTCGATGTGGGTGATGCGGTCGAACATCAGCATCGGCGGCAGCGGCAGGCGGCCGCTGCCCGGTTCGAAGAGCCGGCCTTCACCGGAGGCGATCAGTTGTTCGTGGCTGAATGAATCCTTCATCGGGCCGGGCGACTCGCGTTTCTCGGACAGGGCCGGGAAGTATCGCGGAATTGCGGCCCGAGGCCCGTACGCAAGAGTAGGTTCCGGCTCCCGGCGGGCAGGGTTTCGACCAAAGTCGCAGGCGCGGCCGGCTGCCCGTCGATCCACCCCGTGTCCCGTAGGAGCGCCTTCAGGCGCGATGCTTTTCGCGGGACCCCGCGCGGCTGAACGAAAAGCATCGCGCCTGAAGGCGTTCCTACAAGACGGATCGGGCCGCTATTTCGCCCGGCGGCCGAGGTAATAGGCGGCAAGGTTGCCCAGGCCCGTGGCGCCGAGCAGGATCGCGAACAGCGCGGGCGACGGCTCCTTCCAGTCGAAGCCTTCGAGCAGGCCGAAGCCGAGGGCCAGCGCGACCAGGATCACGCCCCAGCGCAGCGACGCCTGGCGGCGGCGGATCTCCTCGCCTTCGATGAGGGTGCGAAGCATGTCCTCCGAGCCGTTGGACTGGATCATGCGCTTGCGTGCGTCGGCGTCGACGACCGCCTTGATGGTCAGGTAGATGCAGACGAACAGGACGATCGGGATCATGAATTCGAGTTGCATGATGGCGGGTTCCGGTGTGTGGTCGGGGCAGATGGAGCGGGGTCTCGGCTCAGGAGATACCGCCTTTGGCGGGCCGGTTGCAGCAGTCGGCCGGGAGGATGCCGACGCCCGGCCTTGCAACCGTTCCCTCCCCGGGCGTATCCCTGTCCGCGATGCCGACGCCGCCTGACCGCCCCGAAGACGCGCTGCGCGCCGACCGCGCGCTGGCCGATGCCGTGCTGGCCGGCGCGCCGGGCGCGTTCGAGCGCCTGGTGCGCGACTACCAGGGCCTGTGCTGGCACGTGATCGACCGCATGGTGCGCCACCCCGAGGACACCCGCGAGCTGTGCCAGGAAACCTTCCTGCGCGTGCACCAGGCCCTGCACCAGTACCGCGGCGAGAGCGCGCTCAAGTCGTGGATCGCGCAGGTCGCGTATTCGGTGGCCAAGCGGCACCTGGAGAAGCGGCGCATCCCGATCGCCGACATCCCGGGCGAGGGCGACGGCCTGTCGCTGGCGGACACCGTGGGCGACGGCTTCGACCTCGAAGGCGCGACCGCGGACGACGAGGCCGTCGCCCTGCTGCACGCCGCGATCGCGCGCCTGCCGCCGCTGCAGCGGACGCTGCTGACCCTGTATCACCTGGAAGAGATGCCGATCGGCGAGATTTCACGCGTCACCGGCCTCGCCGAGGGCACGATCAAGAGCCACCTGTTCCGCAGCCGCCGGCAGTTGCGCGGACTGCTGGAGCCGACCATGGGAGTCTTCGCCGCATGAACGACACGCGCCCCCCCCGTCCAGCCGACCCGCGCAGCGTCGAAGAACGCGACTGGCTCGCGCAGGAGCGCGCGCTGGCGCATCCGGCGGGCGACCGCCGCGACGCGCTGCTCGCGCGCGCGCTGCGCACGATGCCGGTGTCGCAGCCACCGGCGGATTTCGCCGCCGCGGTCGCGGCGCTGGCCGCCTCCGGCGCGACGGTCGCATCGCGCGAGCCGGACGCGAAGCTCGAACGCATGCTGTTCAATGGCCTGCTGGCGGTGTTCGCGCTGGCGATCGTCGTGGTCGCGGCGATGTACGGCGGGCAGTGGTGGGCGATGGCGAGCGAGGGCCTCGGCCGCGGCGGCGCGCAATGGGCGCTGGCCGCCGGCGCCTGCCTGCTGCTGTCCTGGCTGCCGGGCGGCGCGCGGCGGCTGTACGAGGCGACGCGCGTCGTGCAGGCAGCTTGATTGGAGGTTGCGCCATGCCGGTCGGTCGCGCCTGAAGGCGCTCCTACACGGGTATCCGCTTTTGCAGGAGCGCCTTCAGGCGCGACCGAACTCCCCGGCCGTATTCAATCCACGGCCTGCAGCTCCGTCTCGAACCGGCGCGCATAGCCGCGTTCGCCGCTGATGCGCAGGACCTCGCCGGGATCGAAGTCCGGCGCGCCGTAGACCGCGCAGGCGATGCCGCCGTTGCCGCGGCCCACCGCGTGCAGGCGGTAGCGCGACTGGCCGCTGCCGGTTTCCGGCGGGTAGTGCCTGGGCGGCTCGCCGCCGTCGAGGTCGAGTTCGTTGTTGTCGATGACGCCGCCGACGAACAGTGCGCGCATAGGGTGTTCTCCTGGTGTGCCATTGGGCCCTCTCCCTCTTGTGGACAGCGTGCCCGAGGGAATGTTCCCGTGCGGTCAACGCGGCGTGCGTTGCGGGTTGCGGCCTGAACGTGAACACTCCGTTGGGCGGTAGGAGCGGCTTCAGCCGCGACCACCCTCCGGTGACGCAATGCCTTCCCTGTGGCGATCGCGGCTGAAGCCGCTCCTACAATTCGCGGGGCGGGGCAATAGAATCGGTCCCGGTCCATTCCTGGCGAAGTGCCGATGCCCGATCCCGCCCTCGACGCGCTGATGCTGCCGTTCGCGTCCGGCCAGCTCGCCTGGCCGGCGGACGGCGCCGTGTTCCTGCGCGCGCGCGAAGGCGCCGCCCTGCACGCGCATGCGCCGCGCACGCTGGCGTGCGAGCAGTCGTTCCGGCCCGCGCACGACGCCCTGCAGCGCGCGGGCTTCGAGGTGCATGCGTCCGGCCTTGATGCGTTCGCGCTGGTGCTGGTGCTGCCGCCGCGCCAGCGCGACGAGGCGCGCGCGCTGTTCGCCACGGCGCTGTCGCGCGTGCGGCCTGGTGGCGCCGTGGTCGCGGCGATGGCCAACGATGCCGGCGCGAAATCCGGGCAGGCCGACTTCGAGGCGCTGTTCGGCGGCGCGTCGGCGCTGAGCAAGCACAAGTGCCGCGTGTTCTGGTCGGGCCCCGACGGTGCGGACGCGGCGCTGGCCGAGTCGTGGCGCGCGCTGGAGGCGCCGCGCCCTATCCTCGATGGTCGCTTCACCAGCCGGCCGGGCGTGTTCGCCTGGGACCGCATCGATGCGGCCTCGGCGCTGCTTGCCGCGCACCTGCCCGACACGCTGTCGGGCCATGGCGCCGACCTCGGCGCGGGCTGGGGCTACCTCTCGTCCGAAGTGCTGGCGCGTAGCAAAGGCGTGGCGGCGCTCGACGTGGTCGAGGCCGAGCTGCGCGCGCTGGACTGCGCCAGGTCCAACCTCGCGCCGCATGCCGCGCGCGTGGCGCTGGACTTCCACTGGCACGACGTCATCGCGGGATTGCCGAAGCGCTACGACTTCATCGTCACCAATCCGCCGTTCCACGCGCTGCGCGGCGAGGCGCGGCCGGAGATCGGGCGCGCCTTCATCGCCGCAGCGGCGGACGCGCTCAAACCGCGCGGCGCGCTGTGGCTGGTCGCGAACCGGCAGCTGCCCTACGAGGAAGTGCTCGACGCGCGCTTTGCCGCGGTGCGCATCGTCGCGCAGCAGCACGGATTCAAGGTGATCGAGGCGGTGAAGGGGCAATGAGCGCGGTGGAACCGACGATTGCGCCGATTCTTGCCGTCATTTCGACCCCGGACTCGATTCGGGGGAGAAATCTGCTTTCGGTGCGATGTGGCACGAACGGCAGATTTCTCGCTGCGCTCGAAATGACAGTCTGGGGCGGTGTGCCAGCGTGCGAGATGCCTCCGCGATGAAGCTGGTCAAGCACATCGCCAACCTCGGCTACGGCAGCCGCAGGCAGGTGCAGTGGATGTTCCGCGAAGGCCGCATCACCGATGCCGCCGGCGAGGTGCTGTACGCCGACGACCGGGTCGCGCACGAGGCCGTGCGCATCGACGGCGAGCCGCTGGACCCGCCGCCGGGCCTGCTGCTGATGCTGCACAAGCCGGCGGGCTACACCTGTTCGACCAAGGATGCCGGGCGGCTGGTGTACGACCTGCTGCCACCGCGCTTCCGCCTGCGCGACCCGGTGCTGTCCACGGTCGGCCGCCTCGACCGCGATACCAGCGGCCTGCTGCTGCTGACCGACGACGGCCAGCTGCTGCACCGGATCATTTCGCCGAAGGCGAACCTGCCCAAGACCTACGAGGCGACGCTGGCGCGCCCGCTGCGCGGCGACGAAGCCGGCGTGTTCGCCAGCGGCGCGCTGCTGCTGGAGTCGGAGACCACGCCGCTGAAGCCGGCGCAGCTCGAAGTCGTCGACGCCACGCATGCGCGCCTGACGATCAGCGAAGGTCGCTACCACCAGGTGCGGCGCATGTTCGCGGCGGTGGGCAACCACGTCGAGGCGCTGCACCGCAGCCGCGTCGGCGGGCTGGCGCTGGACGGGCTCGCGGAAGGGGGGTGGCGCATCGCGGGCGATGACGATCGCGTGCGCCTGTTCGCGGCGGGCTGATCCGCCGCCGCCGTCCCGCGCCGGCCATCCTGTAGGAGCGCCTTCAGGCGCGATGCTTCTCTCTCTCTTTCTCTCGGATCCCGGATCCCGGATCCCGAACCAAAAGCATCGCGCCTGAAGGTGCTTCTACAGGGGAGGGGCTCAAAAACCGTCATTTCGAGCGTAGCGAGAGGCGCTCCACAACAGCGAAGCTGGTTAATCCAGTCGCTTGAACAGGCGAGATTTCTCACTGCGTTCGAAATGACAAAATCCGTGGTTTTTAGAAGTCCCCTACAGGAGCAGGGCGTCCCAGCCTTCGCGGCCGAGCGCCTGCAGCGTGGCGATGTTGCGCTCGACGATCGCATCGGGGTCGGGGAAGGCTTCCACCGCGCGATCGATGCTGGCCTCGCGCAGCAGGTGCAGTGTGGGATACGGCGAGCGGTTGGTGCAGTTGGCGACGTCGTCCGGATCGCTGCCGGCGAACCGGTAGTCCGGATGGAAGCTGGCCACCTGCAGCACGCCCTCGAGGCCGAGCGATTCGACCAGCGCGTCGGCCTCGTCGAGGAAGTCGTTGTAGTCGAGGAAGTCCTGCAGCACGTCCGGATGGACCAGCAGGGTGGTGTCGATGGTTTCGGCGGGCGTGTCGCGCAGCTGCAGCAGTTCCTCGCCCAGTTCCGCCAGCAGCGCCGCGGGCGTGGTGGCGTCGCTGCACGCGATGCGCACCTGGTCCTTCGCGTACACCGCCCTGGCGAACGGGCACAGGTTCAGGCCGATCACGGCGCGCTCCAGCCAGCGCCGGGTGTCGGCGACGGCCTGCGGCTCGTGCGGGGCGTCCGTTGTCATCGCGGCGGCGCGCTCAGTCGCGGAAGTTGTCGAACTGCAGCGGCAGGCCGAAGTCCTCGCCGCGCAGCAGGGCGATCGCGGCCTGCAGGTCGTCGCGCTTCTTGCCGTTCACGCGCAGCTTGTCGCCGTTGATCTGGCTGTCGACCTTGATCTTCGCGTCCTTGAGCTTGCCCTGGATCTTCTTCGCGAGCTCGCGCTCGATGCCCTGCCTGACAGTGACCTTCTGCCGCGCGCCGGCGACATTGGTGTCGACGTCGCCGAACTCCAGGCAGCGCGCGTCGATCTTCCGCGCGATCAGTCGCGCGCGCAGGATGTCGGTCATCTGCTGCAGCTGGAACTCGCTCGGCGCGGACTGGGTGATCACCGCCTCCTCGCGCGCGAAACTCGCGTCCACGCCCTTGAAATCGAAGCGCGTGGACAGCTCGCGGTTGGCCTGGTCGACGGCGTTGATGAGTTCGTGGGTGTCCACTTCGGAGACGATGTCGAAGGAAGGCATGGCGGTCCGGGATGCGAATAGAGGCGTGACTGCATTGAAGCCGTCGTCCCCGCGAAGGCGGGGATCCGGCGTCTTTGATGCAGGAAGGGCAAAGACGCTGGGTTCCCGCCTTCGCGGGAACGACGGAAAAGGTCGTCGCGCATTAGGTTACCCCATGGTTGCGCACGCAACGGATGCGCGCGGACGTGTCAGCCCTTACCGTGTTGCCGCGCCCGCCGTGGGCGCGCCGCAGGTCGTTGCGTGAAACCATTCCCCGTCATCGGCATCGTCGGTAGCGCGGGCACCTACGGCCGCTGGCTGTGCGGCTTCTTCGAGCGTCGGATGGGGCTGCGCGTGGTCGGCCACGATCCGGGCGACGCCGGCAGCCACGCGCCGGACGTGCTGCTGGAACAGGCCGACGTGCTGCTGTTCGCGACCCCGATCCGCCTGACCGCGGCGCTGGTGGACGACTACGTGCGCCTGTCCGGTGGCCGGGAGGCGGGGCGGCTGTGGCTGGACGTGACCTCGATCAAGCAGGGCGCGGTGGACGCGATGCTGCGTTCGCGGGCCGAGGTGGTCGGCCTGCACCCGATGACCGCGCCGCCGAAGGCGCCGACGATGAAGGGTCGCGTGGTCGTGGTCTGCGAGGCGCGCCTCGACCGCTGGCGGCCATGGCTGCAGGGGCTGCTCGACGCGCTGGAGGGCGAGTTCGTGCACGCCAGCGCCGAGCGCCACGACAGGATGATGGCGCTGGTGCAGGCGATGGTGCATGCGTCCCATCTCGCGCAGGCCGGCGTGCTCGAGGAGTACGCCGGGGACGTCGGCGGGCTGGAGGCGATCATGCCGTTCCGCTCGGCCTCGTTCGAGCTCGACGCCGCGATCGCCGCGCGCATCCTGTCGCTGAACCCGGCGATCTACGAGGAGATCCAGTTCGGCAACACGCATTCGGCCGACATGCTCGACCGGCTGCTGGCGCGCCTGTCCGAGCTGCGCGACCTCGTCCGCCAGGGCGACGATGCGGCCCGCGCCCGCTTCCGCGAGCGCTTCCTGCAAAGCCGCGAGGCCTTCGGCGCGCAGGCGCTGGCCGAGGGCAACTACGCCTACGAGCGCGTCGGCTACCTGCTCGCCGACCTCGCCGGACGCCAGTTCGCCAGCGTTCACCTGCCCGAGGACCGCCCGGGCTCGCTGCGCACGCTGCTGCACGTGTTCGAGCGCCACGGGGTCAGCCTGGAGTCGATCCATTCCTCGCGCACCCCCGGCGGCGAGGTGCATTTCCGCATCGGCTTCGTCCGCGGCACCGAAGCCGCGGCGCTGGCCGCGGCGGTGGCCGAGATCGACGAAAGCGGCATCGGCCGCGTGCTCGGGAGCGGCTGACGCGGCATCGCCGCGCGGATGCGGCATCATGCGCGCTCCGCCCCCCGAGGACGCGCCATGTCGACGACCCCCGCCTATGCCGCCCACGACGCGCGTTCGCCGCTGGCGCCGTTCGCGATCGAGCGCCGCGTCCCCGGCCCCCACGACGTGCAGATCGACATCCTCTACTGCGGCGTCTGCCACACCGACATCCACCAGGTGCGCGACGAGTGGGGCGCGGGCATCTTCCCGATGGTGCCGGGGCACGAGATCGTCGGCCGCGTGTCCGCGGTCGGCGGCGAGGTGTCGAAACACGCGATCGGAGACCTGGTCGGCGTCGGCTGCTTCGTCGATTCCTGCCGCGAATGCCGGCAGTGCAGGGCCGGGCTGGAGCAATACTGCGACGAGGGCATGACCGGCACCTACAACGCCCGCGAGCGCGGCACCGGCGCGCCGACCCACGGCGGCTATTCCACGCGCATCGTCGTCGACGAGGGTTACGTCCTGCGCATTCCAGACGGCCTGCCGCCGGACCGCGCCGCGCCGCTGCTGTGCGCCGGCATCACCACCTACTCGCCGCTGCGCCACTTCGGCGTCACCGCCGGCGACAAGGTCGCCGTGGTCGGCCTCGGCGGCCTCGGCCACATGGCGGTGAAGCTGGCGGTGGCGATGGGCGCCGAGGTGACCGTGCTCAGCACCAGCGAATCCAAGCGCGGCGACGCGCTGGCGCTCGGTGCGCAGGACTTCGCCGCCACCGGCGACGGCAAGGTGTTCAAGAGCCATCGCGGGCAGTTCGACTTCATCATCGACACCGTCTCGGCGCAGCACGACTACAACGCCTACCTCGGCCTGCTCCAGGTCGACGGCACGATGGTGCTGCTCGGCCTCCCGGACCCGACCGCGGTGGCGGCGTTCCCGCTGGTATCGAAGCGGCGCCGGCTGGCCGGATCGATGATCGGCGGCATCGCCGAGACCCAGGAGATGCTGGAGTTCTGCGCCGCGCACGGCATCGCCGCGGACATCGAGCTGATCGGCATCGACGCCATCAACACGGCGTACGAGCGGATGCTCAAGGGCGACGTGCGCTACCGCTTCGTCATCGACATCGCCAGCCTGCGCGACGGATGAGCCAGGGCGCGGAGACCAAACCGCGCGCGGCGGCGGCCTGGATGCTGCTCGCCGGACTGCTGTTCGCGGGCATGGACGCCGGGATGAAGTGGATCTCCGGCGACTACTCGCCGTTCCAGGTGGCGGTGCTGCGCAGCGTCTCGGCGCTGCCGCTGGTCGCGCTCTGGATCGTGCTGCGCGGCAAGGCCGGTACCCTGCTCAGGGTGCACTGGCCGCTGCATCTGCTGCGCGGCGTGCTGGGCGTGGGGATGATGGCCGGCTTCGTCTACGGGCTGGCGCGGATGCCGCTGTCGACCGCGTACACCATCGTGTTCGTGGCGCCGCTGCTGGTCACGGCGCTGGCGGTGCCGTTCCTCGGCGAGAAGGTCGGGCCGCGGCGCTGGATCGCGATCGTGGTCGGACTGCTCGGGGTGATCGTGGTGCTGCGTCCGACCGGCGAGGGCGTGGCGACGATGGCGGGGATGGTCGTGCTGCTGGCGGCGCTGTGCTACTCGATCGCCGCGATCACCGTGCGCAAGCTGGCGCTGCGCGACAGTCCCGAGGCGATGGTGTTCTGGTTCCTGGTGCTGCTGGCGGTGTTCGCCGGCGCGGTGGCCGCGTTCGACTGGCGGCCGGTGCAGCCCGGGCATCTGGGCGTGATCGCGGTCGTCGGCCTGACCGGCGCGCTCGGGCAGGTCGCGCTGACCCATGCGTTCCGCCTCGGCGAGGCCAGCCAGATCGCGCCGCTGGAGTACGCGGCGCTGGTGTGGGTGGTGCTGCTCGACCTCGTGCTGTGGCAGGCGCTGCCCGATCGCATGACCTGGCTCGGCGCGGCGATCATCATCGCCAGCGGGCTGTACCTGATCCGGCGCGAACGCGCGGTGGGTGTGCCGCGCGATCCCGACGGCGCGCAGACGCCGCCGCCTTGAGCGCTGGCACGGATTTCGTCCCGGGTGCGGGGGAGGAGGCAATGTCATCCCGAGCGCAGCGAGGGATCTGCTTGTGTTTCGGCTCCGGATGCGAGATCCCTCGCTGCGCTCGGGATGACATCGTTCAAGGATGATGTCGTCCAAGGAGGGCATCGCTCCGGGATGACATCGCCCCGGGTAGCATCCGTCGATGCCCCTGCTGCTGATCCCGTTCCTGCTCCTGCTGTTCCTCGCGCTGGTCCTGCTGCTGTGGCCGCTGGGCCTGTGGCAGCGCTACCGCCTCGGCCGCGCGCGGCGCCGGGCGCGGCCGGGGTGGGTGGTGTTCAACGCGATCGGGCTGCTGCTGTCGGCGCTGCTGTTCATGTTCGGCGCATGGATCGGCGGGATCTGGATCGACGGCGCGCTGTGGAATGCCTGCGCAGGCCTGCTGGCGGGCGTCGTGCTGGGCGGCGTCGGGCTTTGGCTGGCGCGTTTCGAGGCCGGCAACGGACAGCTGCACTACACCGCGAACGCCTGGCTGGTGCTGGCCCTGACCCTGCTGGTCGCGCTGCGCGTCGCCCTTGCCGCCTGGCAGGCCTGGCATCGCGCGTGGGAGGGCGAGCCGGCGCCGGTGCCGTGGCCCTGGCTGGCCCACCACGCCAGCCTGCTGGCGATGGCGGGGCTGCTGCTCGGCTACCACCTCGCCTTCGAGTGGGGGCTGCGGCGCCAGTTGCGCCGGCTCGGCATGCTGCGTCGCCGCTGATTCCGTGTTCGCGGCCGTTCCCGGGAGGTCGCGGCTGAAGCCGCTCCTACAAGAGCATCCAGTGAAGCGACGTCGGCGCGCCTGTAGGAGCGCTTTCAGGCGCGACCACACACCTCAACCGAATGTCATTCCGAGCGCAGCGAGGAATCTGCTTCTGCCGCCCGCAATTGGGAAGCAGATTCCTCGCTGCGCTCGGAATGACAGGACTTTTGTTGGCCGCTCAAAAAACAACGGGCCCTCGCGGGCCCGTTGCATGAAGCACATCGGCTGGCGTCCAGCCACGGCGGCATCAGAACCGCGCGCCGACGCCCACGCCCACCGTCCAGGGGTTGAACTTGACGTCGCGTTCCACCGTCTGGCCACCCAGCTTCGCGTCCGCGTCGCCGTGCAGATAGCGCGCGTCGGCGCGCGCGAACCAGGTCGGGGTGATGTTCATGTCGACGCCGACGGTGCCGATCGCGCCCTTGGGCGAGGTCAGGCCGACGTGGGCGCCGTCCGCGGTGGCGATGTCCTCGTCGCTGATGTTGGTCTGGTGGTAGCCCAGGCCCACGAACGGGCGGAAGGTGTTGTCCGCCGCGCCGAAGTGGTACTGGCCGCTCAGTGCGATCGGCTGCGAGTCGACGGTGCCGATCTTGCCGGCGTCGCCGCGCACGCGGTGGTTGAACTTGTCCGCGGCGCCCCAGAGCTCGACGCCGATGTTGTCGGTGATGTGGTAAGTCGCGCTGAGGGTCGGCGCGACGTCGCCGTCGGCGTCGATGCGCGAGCCGGGCAGGGGATCGGAATCGGGCTGCAGGATCGTGGCGCTGCCGACCACCGAGAAGCGCTTGCCGGAGGCGGTGTCGCCGTCCTGCGCGAACGCGGACGGGGCGATCAGGAGCGAGGCGATGGCGGCGGAAAGACCGAAAGTACGCAAGGACAGCATGGGGGACTCCTCATGTGGTTGTTGTCGATGTTGCATTCGCCCTTGAGGTGGGCGCGCACACCGTAGCCACGGCTGCATGAATCCTCGCGTGGCAGGAGTCTGAATGTCCCTGGCTCGTGCGGCGTCCGTTCATCGGCGTGACGGCATGCGGCCTTTCGTGAGCGCATCACGTTCGCCTCGGACGCGTGGTCGCAGGCGGGTTCGACGCGTCGTTGCGGTTGCGTGCGACGTGTCCGTTGTGAAGGTGAATCCCCGGCAACAATGCGACGCACCGCACCGCGACAGGACGAAAGTCATGCCGTCGACAGGCACGGGACAGGAGAGGCGCGGACCACCATGATCCGCGCATCCATCGCGGCCACGCGAACCGGGGGACGACATGCGCATCGGCGGAATCTTCGGAGTGTGCGTCCTCGGCCTGGCCGGATTCGCGGGCAGCGTCGCGCAGGCGGGCGAGGCGGGCGCGCAACCCCGGCGCGGCATCGGCATCGACGCCCGGTGCGATGTCGAAAGCGACTACGACTTCCACCTGACCGAGCGCAGCGTGGTGTTTACCCGCAAGGCCGGCAGCCCGCACACGGTGCTGGTGCGCGACGGCCGCCTGTTCGTCGACGATCGCTGGGTCGAGGTCAGCGCCGCCGACAGCCGCCGCCTGCGCGACTACGAGCGCGAGGCGCGCGCGACGATGCCGCTGGCGCAGGACATCGGACGCGAGGCGTCGCAGATCGCGTTCACCGCGATCGGCGAGGTCGCCGCCGGCTTCAGCCGCGACCCCGAACGCACGCGGCAGATGCTCGCGCAGGCGCGCGACCGCGTCGACGCGCGCATCGCAGAGTCGGTCAACGCCAATCGTTTCAGCGGAGACGAACTCGGCCAGGGCATCGGCGGGGCGATCGAGGAAGTGATGCCGACGCTCCTCGCCGACATCGCCGGCGGTGCGGTCAGCACCGTGGTCGGGGCGGCGTTCGGCGCCAGGCCAGAACGCCTGCGGCGGCTCGAGAACCTCGACGCCGAGATCGAGGCGCTGGTGCAGCCGCGCGCGAAGGCGCTCGAACGCAAGGCCGAACGCCTGTGCCGGCGGATGGAGGCGCTCGATGCGATCGACAATGCGCTGGAGTACCGGCTGCCCGACGGCCGGCCGCTGGCCCTGCTGGAACTCAAGCCGGTGGAATCCGGCAAGGACTGACCCCGTACGGGTCGCACAGGCCTCGTCTCTCTCGCCCTCCTGCGCGGAGGGCTTTTCTTGCCGGTTGGCGGGACCGGCGCATGCGGCCACAATAGGCGTTCCCCCTCCCTCTGTACCGCGGAGCGCCGCATGGCCGACCTGAAGGAAGCACGAGTCCCCGATATCGGCGGCTACGACGATGTCCCCGTCATCGAGGTGCTGGTCGCGGTCGGCGATACGGTCGCGGTCGACCAGGGGCTGGTCACGCTGGAGTCTGACAAGGCGACGATGGAAGTGCCGTCGTCGGTCGCGGGCGTGGTGAAGGAAGTGAAGGTCAAGGTCGGCGACACGCTGTCGGAAGGCGGCGTGGTGGCGATCATCGAGGCCGCCGAGGCGCCGAAGGAGGCCGCGAAGGCCGAACCGGCACCCGCACCGGCGCCCGCGAAGCCGAAGGAGCCCGATCCGGTCGTCGAGCCGGTGGCGGTCGGGGCGGCACCGGACAAGCTGGCGCAGGCGTCGATCGACGCGCAGGCCGGCAAGGCGCCCGCGCAGGGCCAGCCGCCTGTCCGCTTCGAGGCCGATGCGTTGATCCCCGGCAAGGTGCCTTATGCAAGCCCCGCGGTGCGCCTGTTCGCGCGCGAGCTCGGCGTCGACCTGTCGCAGGTCGCCGGCAGCGAGAAGGGCGGACGGATCATCAAGGAAGACGTGCAGAAGTACGTCAAGGGCGTGCTCTCGGGCGCGGGCGCGGCGCCGGCCGCGGCGGCCGGCGGCGGCGGCGCGGGCCTCAACCTCCTGCCCTGGCCCAAGGTCGACTTCAGCAAGTTCGGCGAGATCGAGGAAAAGCCGCTGGCGCGGATCAAGAAGATCTCCGGCGCCAACCTCGCGCGCAACTGGGCGATGATCCCGCACGTCACCCAGCACGACGACGCCGACATCACCGATCTCGAAGCGCTGCGCGTGCAGCTCAACAAGGAGAACGAGAAGGCCGGCATCAAGCTGACCATGCTCGCCTTCCTGATCAAGGCCAGCGCCAACGCGCTGAAGAAGTATCCCGACTTCAATGCCTCGCTCGACGCCAGCGGCGAGACGCTGACGCTGAAGAAGTATTTCCACATCGGCTTCGCCGCCGACACGCCCAACGGCCTCGTCGTGCCGGTGGTCCGCGACGTGGACAAGAAGGGCGTGATCGAGATTGCGCGCGAAACCGGCGAACTGGCGAAGAAGGCGCGCGACGGCAAGCTCGGCCCGGCCGAGATGTCCGGAGGCTGTTTCTCGATCAGCTCGCTCGGCGGCATCGGCGGCACCGCGTTCACGCCGATCGTCAACGCGCCGGAAGTGGCGATCCTCGGCGTGTCGAAGTCTTCGATGAAACCGGTCTGGGACGGCAAGCAGTTCGCGCCGCGGCTCGTCCTGCCGCTGTCGCTGAGCTACGACCACCGCGTGATCGACGGCGCCGCCGCCGCGCGATTCACCGCCTACCTCGCCCAGCTGCTCGCGGACATGCGCCGCGTGCTGCTATAGGGCGGGCCTAGGCCCGTCGAACACTCGTTTGCGCAGAGGCGGGTCCAGCTCTGGCGCAAAGGCGGGCCCAGGCCCGCCCTATGAAAGGAACGAACTTGCATGGCTAACACCGTTGAAGTGAAGGTCCCCGACATCGGCGGCTACGACGACGTACCGGTGATCGAGGTGCTGGTCGCGGTCGGCGACGCGGTCGCGAAGGACCAGGGCCTGGTCACGCTGGAATCGGACAAGGCGACGATGGAAGTGCCGTCCTCGCACGCCGGCGTGGTGAAGGAAGTGAAGGTCAAGGTCGGCGACACGCTGTCGGAAGGCGGCGTGGTGGTGGTGCTTGAAACCGAAGGAGCCGCTGCCGCACCTCCCCCGTCTGCGGGAGAGGCCGACGCGCGCAGCGCGTCGGCTGGGGGCAAGGCCCCTGCGGCGTCGTCCCCACCCCAGCCCGCTCCCGCAAGCGGGGGAGGGAGCCCGCGAGCGTCGGGCGGCCCGGTCGAGGCGAAGGTGCCCGACATCGGCGGCTACAGCGACGTGCCGGTGATCGAGGTGCTGGTCGCGGTCGGCGACACGGTCAAGCAGGACCAGGGCCTGGTCACGCTGGAATCGGACAAGGCGACGATGGAAGTGCCCTCGTCGGTCGCCGGCGTGGTGAAGGAGGTGAAGGTCAAGGTCGGCGATACGCTGTCGGAAGGCGCGGTGGTCGCGATCATCGAGGCCGAAGGCGGCACGCCCGCCTATGCGCGCGCGCCCGACAAGGTCGCGCCGGGCAGCAAGCCGCCGGTGCCGACCTCGCACCGCGCGCCGGTCGAGCCGGCGCCGCAGGCCGCGGCCGCCAGCGGCCGCAAGGCCGACGTCGAATGTCGCATCGTCGTGCTCGGCGCCGGCCCGGGCGGCTACACCGCCGCGTTCCGCGCCGCCGACCTCGGCCTCGACACCGTGCTGGTCGAACGCTATCCCGCGCTCGGCGGCGTCTGCCTCAACGTCGGCTGCATCCCGTCCAAGGCGCTGCTGCACGCAGCCGACGTGATCGAGCAGGCGGGCCATGCCAGCGAGTACGGCGTCGACTTCGGCAAGCCGAAGATCGCGCTCGACAAGCTGCGCACGTACAAGGAAAAGGTCGTCGGCCAGCTCACCAAGGGCCTGGCGGGCATGGCGAAGCAGCGCAAGGTGCGCGTCGTGCAGGGCACCGGCAAGTTCGTCTCGGCGAACGAGCTGGAAGTCACCGGCGACGACGGCAAGACGCAGCTGCTGCGCTTCGAGCAGTGCGTCATCGCCGCGGGCAGCCAGGCGCTGAAGCTGCCGGGCTTTCCGTGGGACGACCCGCGGATCATGGATTCGACCGACGCCCTGGACCTTGCCGACGTGCCGAAGAAGCTGCTCGTCGTCGGCGGCGGCATCATCGGCCTGGAGATGGCGACGGTGTACCGCGGCCTCGGCAGCGAAGTCACCGTGGTCGAACTCGCCGACCAGCTGATGCCGGGCGCCGACAAGGACCTGGTCAAGCCGCTGGCCGATCGCCTGAAGAAGCAGGGCGTCTCGGCGCACCTGAAGACGAAGGTGGTCGAGGCCAAGGCCGGCAAGAAGGGCATCGACGTCACCTTCGACGGCGAGAACATCCCGGAAGGGAAGGTCTACGACCGCGTGCTGGTCGCCGTGGGCCGCTCGCCCAACGGCAAGAAGATCGATGCCGACAAGGCCGGCGTGCGCGTGGGCGATCGCGGCTTCATCGACGTCGACGCGCAGATGCGCACCAACGTCCCGCACATCTTCGCGATCGGCGACGTCATCGGCCAGCCGATGCTGGCCCACAAGGCGACGCACGAGGGCAAGCTCGCCGCGGAAGTCGCCGCCGGCGAGAAGAAGGAGTGGGTGGCGCGGGTGATCCCGTCGGTGGCCTATACCGATCCGGAGATCGCCTGGGTCGGCGTCAACGAGACCGAGGCGAAGGCCAAGGGCCTGAAGGTCGGCGTGGGCAAGTTCCCGTGGGCGGCGTCGGGCCGCGCCATCGGCCTGTCGCGCACCGAAGGCTTCACCAAGCTGGTGTTCGACGAAGCCACGCACCGGATCATCGGCGCCGGCATCGTCGGCGTGCACGCCGGCGAACTGATCGCCGAGGCCGCGCTGGCGATCGAGATGGGCTGCGAGGTCGAGGACATCGGCCACACCATCCACCCGCACCCGACGCTGAGCGAATCCGTCGCGATGGCGGCCGAGGTCTACGACGGCACCATCACCGACCTGTACCTGCCGAAGAAGAAATAGGTTCTTCGCCGGCGGTTGGCCCCCACCCCAGCCCTCCCCCGCTGCGCGGGGGAGGGAGCCCGAAGCGAAGCGAGCGGCTGCTCCTGCCCCCTCCCCCGCGCAGCGGGGGAGGGTTGGGGTGGGGGTGAGTCAGCCACGGCCACCTCTCAGCAAACCGGCAAACGCCCCCGTCGTCCACGCCCCCAAACGGCATGAAGCCCCGGCGCGGGCCGGGGCTTCATGGGGGAACCCGCCGTGGATCGACGAGGAAAAACGGCGGACTCGCATGGAATGACCGGCCCGGCAGGGAAAGGTTCCCCGGAATGTTGCCGCCGGCCGCAGGCCGGCCCCGGAACGGGAAATTGTGCAATGCACAAGGTTGCCGCCGAAAAACCCCCACTGCTATAATCCCGCTGCTTCGTCGGGCCGTTTTCTGAATGGCCCACCCCCGCAGACTGCCGAGGTTGGGCGCGTGCACGATCCCATCGCCACGAGCCGGCGTGCAGTCCTGCGCGCGGTGGTCGTCCAGGCGGTCGTCGTAGGGCTGGTGGCGCTGGCGTTCCTTCCCCGGGGAGGGGCCGCCGCGCTGGCGGCACTGGTCGGCGGGCTGGCGATGGTCGCCGGCAATGCGCTGGCGGCCGGGATGGCGCTCGGCGGGATCGTCCCGGCGCGCGTGGCCTTCGCCAGGCTGCTGTTGGGGACGGCGCTGAAGTGGCTGGTCGCGGGGGTGGTCTTCGTGGTCGGCGTGGGGGCCTGGCGGTTGCCGGCGCTCCCGATGCTGGCGGGGCTGGCGGCGGGACTGCTGGCCTACCTGGCGGCATTGAATCTGCGTGTGGAAACAGGACATCCAAGGGTCGATCGTGAGCGCTGACAGCACCGGTACCGAAGCCGCCTCCGGCGATAGCACCGCCTATATCCAGCACCACCTGCAGCACCTGCAGTGGCAGGTAGGCGAAGGCAGCTTCATGAAGATCAACGTCGACAGCGTGCTGTTCTCGCTGCTGGCCTGCGCCGTGTTCCTGTTCTTCTTCCTGCGCACTGCGCGCAAGGCCACGGCCGGCGTGCCGGGCAAGTTCCAGACCTTCGTCGAGATGGTCGTCGGCTTCGTCGACGGCCTCGTGCGCGAGACCTTCCACGGCCGCAGCAAGCTGATCGCGCCGCTGGCCATCACCATCTTCTGCGTCGTGTTCCTGATGAACTTCATGGACATGATCCCCGTGGACTGGATCCCCGGGCTGTGGATGAAGGGCAACGAGCTGGCCGGCCACGACCCGCACCACGCCTACCTGCGCGTCGTGCCCACCGCCGACCTCAACGTCACCCTCGGCCTGTCGCTGATGGTGTTCCTGCTGATCCAGGTCTTCGGCCTGTCGCACAAGGGTCCGGGCAAGTTCATCGCCGAGGCGTTCACCGCGCCGTTCCACGCCGAGGGCATGGTGATGAAGATCCTGCTCGCGCCGGCGAACCTGCTGCTGCGCGTGATCGAGGAACTGGTCCGCCCGCTTTCGCTCACCCTGCGACTGTTCGGCAACATGTACGCCGGCGAGCTGATCTTCATCCTGATCGCGCTGATGACCTGGAACGCCGCCTTCGGCAGCGGCCTGACTTGGGTGATGGCCCCGCTGCAGTTCGTGTCCGGCTTCATCTGGACCGCGTTCCACGTCATCGTGATCACGCTGCAGGCCTTCATCTTCATGATGCTGACCATCGTCTACCTGAGCATGTCGGCGGAAAGCCACTGACCGCCGGCGCAGCCACCGTTTTCGTTCCGCCCACCTTTCTTCACCACTGACCCGTAGTACGGAGAACACCATGGAAAACATCGCCCTCTACGCCGAAATCGCCAAGTTCACGGTGATCGCGGCCGGCCTGCTGATCGGCCTCGGCGCGCTCGGCACCGCCATCGGCTTCGCCATCCTCGGCGGCAAGTTCCTCGAGGGTTCGGCCCGCCAGCCGGAGCTGACCCCGATGCTGCAGACCAAGATGTTCATCGTCGCCGGCCTGCTCGACGCCGTGCCGATCATCGGCGTCGCCATCGCGCTGCTGCTGATCTTCGCCAACCCGTTCCTGTCCGCGATCGCGGGCTGATCACCGGCATTGGCTAGCGCCGGCGCATCGCGTGCCGGCGCACGGAGCACGTCATGGATATCAACCTGACTTTCATCATCCAGGGCCTCGCGTTCTTCGCGGTCGCCTGGCTGGTGATGAAGTTCGGCTGGCCGCACATCATCGCGGCCATCGAGGAGCGCCAGCGCAAGATCGCCGAGGGCCTCGCCGCCGCCGACAACGCGCAGAAGAACCTGGCGCAGGCCGAGGAGAAGGTCGCCGACGAGCTGAAGGCGGCCCGCGCCAAGGCCAACGAGATCATCGACCAGGCGCACCAGCGCGCGAACCAGATCGTCGACGCCGCCAAGGCCGAGGCGATCGCCGAAGGCGAGCGCCAGAAGACGCTGGTCGAGGCCGAGATCACGGCCTCCGCCAACCGCGCCCGCGAGGACCTGCGCAAGCAGGTGTCGTCGCTGGCCGTGGCCGGCGCCGAGAAGCTGCTGCGCCGCGAGATCGACGCCAACGCCCACAAGGCGCTGCTCGACGAGCTGGCGGCGGAGATCTGATCCGATGAGCCAGGCCCTCACGCTCGCCCGTCCCTACGCCCGCGCCGCGTTCTCGATCGCGAAGGATGCCGGTGCGTTCGCGCCGTGGTCCGACGCGCTCGGCTTCGCAGCGCGCGTGGCGGTCGATCCGCAGGCGGCGACGCTGCTCGGCCATCCGGCGCTGGCCCGCGAACAGGCGGTCGAACTGCTCTCGCCCGACGGTGCGTCGACCGGGTTTCGCGACTTCCTCGCGCTGCTCGCCGACAACCGCCGGCTGCCGCTGCTGCCGGAGATCGCGGGCCTGTACGAGGAACTGCGCGCGGACGCCGAACGCATCGTCAAGGCCAGGGTCACCTCGGCCACGGCGCTGCCGGCCGGCGAACTCGACACCATCAAGGCCGCGCTGCGCAAGCGCTTCGGCCGCGAGGTCGAGGTCGAGGCGGCGGTCGACGAGGCCCTGATCGGCGGCGCGGTGATCGCGGCCGGCGACGTGGTCATCGACGGCTCACTGCGCGGCAAGCTGTCGCGGCTGCAGAGTGCGCTAGCAAGCTAGCGCGGGATTCGGGATTCGGGATTGAGGATTCGCAAGAGCAACAGCCGCCGCTTTATCACGAATCCCAAATCCCGAATCCCGAATCCCGGAACCGAAAAGAAACCCGTGCGTCGCCGATAGCGGCATACGAAACAGGAATCAGACAATGGCAACCACCACGCTCAACCCGTCCGAAATCAGCGAGCTGATCAAGAACCGCATCGAGAAGGTCAAGCTGGCCGCCGAGGCGCGCAACGAAGGCACCGTCACCTCGGTGTCCGACGGCATCGTGCGCATCTACGGCCTGGCCGATGCGATGCAGGGCGAGATGATCGAACTGCCCGCCGCGGGCGACGGCACGGCCACCTACGCGCTGGCGCTGAACCTGGAGCGCGACTCGGTCGGCGCGGTGGTGCTCGGCGACTACGAGCACCTGCGCGAGGGCGACGTCGCCAAGACCACCGGCCAGATCCTGTCGGTGCCGACCGGTCCGGAACTGCTCGGCCGCGTGGTCAACGCGCTGGGCGAGCCGATCGACGGCAAGGGTCCGATCGAGGCCAAGCTGAGCGCGCCGGTCGAGCGCGTCGCCCCGGGCGTGATCTGGCGCAAGTCGGTCGACCAGCCGGTGCAGACCGGCTACAAGTCGGTCGACGCGATGATCCCGATCGGCCGCGGCCAGCGCGAGTTGATCATCGGCGACCGCCAGACCGGCAAGACCGCGATGGCGATCGACGCGGTGATCAACCAGAAGGGCACCGGCATCAAGTGCGTGTACGTCGCGATCGGCCAGAAGGCCTCGACCGTGGCCAACATCGTGCGCAAGCTCGAAGAGAACGGCGCGCTGGCGCACACCATCGTCGTCGCCGCCACCGCATCCGAGTCGGCCGCGATGCAGTACATCAGCGCCTACTCCGGCTGCACCATGGGCGAGTACTTCATGGACCGCGGCCAGGACGCGCTGATCGTCTACGACGACCTGTCCAAGCAGGCCGTGGCCTACCGCCAGATCTCGCTGCTGCTCAAGCGCCCGCCGGGCCGCGAAGCCTACCCGGGCGACGTGTTCTACCTGCACAGCCGCCTGCTCGAGCGCGCCGCGCGCGTGTCCGAGGACTACGTCGAGAAGTTCACCAACGGCGAAGTGAAGGGCAAGACCGGCTCGTTGACCGCGCTGCCGATCATCGAGACCCAGGCCGGCGACGTCTCCGCGTTCGTGCCGACCAACGTGATCTCGATCACCGACGGCCAGATCTTCCTCGAGACCGACCTGTTCAACGCCGGCATCCGCCCGGCCGTGAACGCCGGCATCTCGGTGTCGCGCGTCGGCGGCGCGGCGCAGACCAAGATCATCAAGAAGCTCTCGGGCGGCATCCGCATCGCGCTGGCGCAGTACCGCGAGCTGGCGGCGTTCGCGCAGTTCGCCTCGGACCTGGACGAAGCCACCCGCAAGCAGCTCGAGCGCGGCCAGCGCGTGACCGAGCTGATGAAGCAGAAGCAGTACGCGCCGATGTCGATCGCCTACCAGGCGCTGTCGATCTACGCCGTCGACAAGGGCTACATGGACGACGTGCCGGTCGGCAAGATCCTGGCGTTCGAGGAGGCGCTGCACGCGCACTTCGCCAACACCCAGGGCGCGCTGATCGACCAGATCAACGCCAGCGGCAACTGGAGCGACGAGATCGAGGCCGCGTACAAGAACGGCATCGAAGAGTTCAAGAAGACGGGCTCATTCTGAGCCAGCGGGATTCGGAATTCGGGATTCGGGATTAGGAAAAGCGGATTGGTCGGGTAGTCGGGCTTCGTTCCAGCGAATCCCCGATCCCGAATCCCCAATCCCGGCGAGCGGAGCGAGCAATGGCTGGTGGCAGGGAAATCAAGACCAAGATCAAGAGCGTGCAGAACACCCGCAAGGTGACGCGCGCGCTGGAGATGGTCTCGGCCTCGAAGATCCGCAAGGCACAGGAGCGGATGAAGTCCTCGCGCCCGTACGCGCGGGCGATGAAGCAGCTGATCGGGCACCTCGCGCAGGCGAACTCCGAGTTCCAGCACCCGTACCTGGTCGAGCGCAAGCAGATCAGGCGCGTCGGCTACATCATCGTCTCGTCCGACCGCGGCTTGGCCGGCGGCCTCAACAACAACCTGTTCCGCAAGCTGCTCGGCGAGATCCGGCAGTGGCAGGACAAGGGCGTCGAGGTCGACGTGGTCACCATCGGCCAGAAGGCGACGGTGTTCTTCCGCCGCCTGAAGGTGCAGATGCGCGCCAGCGTCACCCACCTCGGCGACCGGCCGCAGGTCGAGCAGCTGGTGGGCGTGGTCAAGGTCATGCTCGATGCCTACAACCAGGGCGAGGCCGACAAGGTCTTCCTGGCCTACAACGACTTCGTCAACACCATGACCCAGCGCGCGGCGTTCGACCAGCTGCTGCCGCTGCCGGCGTCGGACACGGAGATCGCCGCGCACGACTGGGACTACATCTACGAACCCGACGCCGAGAGCGTGCTCGAGCACGTGCTCACGCGCTACGTCGAGTCGCTGGTGTACCAGGCGGTGATGGAGAACGTGGCCTCCGAGCACGCCGCGCGCATGGTCGCGATGAAGTCCGCCAGCGACAACGCCACCAAGCTGATCGACACGCTGAACCTGGTCTACAACAAGGCCAGGCAGGCGGCGATCACCCAGGAAATTTCAGAAATCGTCGGCGGGGCAGCGGCCGTCTGACGACGGCCGGGGGATTCGGGATTAGGGATTCGGGATTTGACAAGAGCAGCGAATCGCGCTTTTCCGAATCCCCAATCCCCAATCCCGAATCCCCAATCCCGAAATTTCAGGGACGATGCAGATCGTCCAGACAGCACAAAGTTAACCGGAGCAGCAAAATGAGTCAGGGCAAGATCGTTCAGATCATCGGCGCGGTCGTCGACGTGGAGTTCCCGCGCAGCGAGGTGCCGAAGGTGTACGACGCGCTGAAGGTGCAGGGCACGGAAATCACGCTCGAGGTGCAGCAGCAGCTCGGCGACGGCGTCGTGCGCACGATCGCGCTCGGCTCCACCGACGGCCTCAAGCGCAACCTGGTCGCCGACAACACCGGCAAGGCGATCTCGGTGCCGGTCGGCATCGGCACGCTGGGCCGGATCATGGACGTGCTGGGCAGGCCGATCGACGAGGCCGGCCCGGTCAAGTCCGACACCACGTGGGAAATCCACCGCGCCGCGCCGTCCTACGAGGACCAGGCCTCGACCACCGAGCTGCTGGAAACCGGCATCAAGGTCATCGACCTGATGTGCCCGTTCGCCAAGGGCGGCAAGGTCGGCCTGTTCGGCGGCGCCGGCGTCGGCAAGACCGTCAACATGATGGAGCTGA